>SAMEA104315429__coassemble_334_pt1 | contig 48942 bp, 50 predicted proteins | sample SAMEA104315429__metabat2_high_PE_009 | metagenome-assembled genome bin SAMEA104315429 (sample SAMEA104315429) | gut metagenome | biome: Monkey gut; feature: monkey-associated habitat; material: faeces | place: China | collected 2013
CTAACTGGCTGATACTGCAAGAGAAACGGTTTGGCTATGTTAAACTTGGGTTAAGCATGTATATGGATACAACAGATATGTTGATACCAAAGAGGCGTACTTGCTCACTGTGAATCACGGTACAGCCAACAGTACCTCATTCAGATATGACCTGGATAAATTAGGCAGAATGACAAAGGTTACCCGTAATGGGCTGCCTGCAGCAAAGCAAGATGTATCCTACACCTATGACATGCATGGATGGCTTCAGAAGATTGTCACCAATAGTTTTACAGAGGAGCTTTACTATGCAAGTGACGAAGGAACAAAGTATTACAATGGCAATATCAGCAGCATCAAGTGGAAGGATAATACATCTACGTCATACCGTGGATATAAATACATCTACGATATAGCCAACAGAATGACCGCTGGCACCTATGGCGAGGGAATTTCTCTCACGACAAACGTGGACAGATACAGTGAGAGAATGGGCTACGATGCCAACGGCAATATTACATCGATCTCACGCTATGGCAAGAAGTCCTCTGGCTATGGCTTGATGGACAACCTTACCATCACATACAGCGGCAATCAGTTATCAAATGTCTCAGAAACGGTTGCTGACTATGACTATTCTGGATCTTTTGAATACAAGAAGGCTAAGGGTTCGCAGTACATGTACAACAGGAACGGTTCCCTTATTGCTGATAAGAGCCGAGGCATCGTGTACATCACATACGACTTCAACAACAATCCCAAGCAGATATACTTTGACAACGGCAACGTGACAAAGTATGTCTACAGTGCCTCTGGTGAGAAGCTTCGCGTGGTTCACTACACGGCAAAGCCAAACATCACAAGACAATTTGGCAGACTTCCGGCAGAGCTAACGGTGGCACAAATTTTGCAGAGTGATTCTACGGATTACCTTCTTGGAGGAAGTCTTGTCTTGAAGAATGGCAAGATAGACAAATACCTGTTTGAGGGCGGATATTGTCAGGCGACAGCAACAGGGGCATATACAGATACTTTCGACTTCCACTATTATAACCAGGACCATCTCGGCAATAACCGAGAGATAGTGGATCCAAGCGGCAATGTGGTTCAGGTGACGAACTACTATCCATTCGGTGCGCCATATGCTGATGACAAAGCCTCTTTGAATCCTGATAAGCAGCAGTACAAGTACAATAGTAAGGAACTTGACAGAATGCATGGATTGAACACCTACGACTATGGTGCTCGTCAGCATGACCCTATTCTCGGAAGATGGGATAGGATTGATCCACTCTGTGAGAAGTATTATAGCACAAGTCCTTATGCGTATTGTATGAATAATCCTGTAAGGTTCATTGACCCTGATGGATGTGAAATAAAAGGCTATACCAAAAAAGATGCAGCACAAGTTGTTGAAGATATAAGAGCAATATTTTCGGCGAAAGAATTTGACAATTTCAGGAATCTAATAGTACAGTCCGGTAAAAAACAAAATGGAAAATCTTTGGCAAAGATTAGTAATGATGCACTAAAAGCTGCTTTCGATGGGGTTAATCTATCAGAAGACCAGCAAGCATTAGTAGACATAGTTGTGAATACAATAAATTCCAACAAAGTACACACTATTGAATATGCAGATAAAGAGGGTATTGTGTCGGAAGATGCTATGAAAGCATTTAATCCTATACCTGCGCTCAATAGCACTATAGAAAAGCGCGGAGGTTTGCCTACCTTCTTCATTGAAAATGCAGGAGGAGGTGGACTCACAATGCGCACATTTAATGGAACACATACAGTTATTGTAAATTCGTCGTCACTACACCCTGTAGGGCGGTCTGTGACAACAGGACATGAATTATTCGGTCATGGTCGCTCGTTAGGCTTAGGAAGAAGTGACGATGCCCAACAACATGTCGACGCAATTCAAGCAGAAAACTTAATCCGCCGTGTTATGGGGATTACTTCAGTAAATGATGGAAGTCATCATGCAGACGGAGCATACATTTCAAATCCAACTTCATTACCCGAATACAGATGAAATACTTATTAACATTTATAATCTTTAGCATTACATTGTTCAAAATAAATGCATCAACAGTAGATTCTACTTTGATCAAAGAGTACCAAAGAGGTTATGATACTGTCTATGAAATCATCGAACACGAGAATTTAAAGGACTGTATTGCTTCCCATCCATTCTGTTGTTTATTTTATGAGAATTTGTGGTCAATTACTGTCAAAAAAGAGAAATCATATATATTATACTATGGGTATAGAATTGGGAATGCAAAAGTGAAACATAAAGAAATCCCAATAGATAATACTGTTATGACTGATTTGTTTTCTCTTGAGCAAAATAAATTTAAAAAAAGCATCAAACGTAGGGATTCTTATACTCCAATATATTGGTATTTATTACTTACGGATTCTATGCATAATAAAAAGTTTGAATGGAACGCATATTCTATATGTGACGGTAAATATTATAAGTTTTTTCAACAAGTTTATGGGGAATACTATGTGTTTTTAAATAATATTACCTGCGAAGATAAGTTGGATCGCAAATGAAGGATTGAAACAGATGAAAAGCGTATTTGTACAATTTGATCGTCAAATATTATTTTCTAATGGCTTAACCAGAGAATATCACCCTAAAGTAAATACACCATATATTCCATTTGCTATAACAGAGTTTGATTACGTTAAGGAATTGCCAGTAAAAATGGCTCAATAATTTAGATCCTTGGAGACTAAAGAGGTCTTCGAGTGGCGATAAAGATCATTTGAAGACCACTTTAGTCAGTTTGTATAAAAGATTTCCGTAAGCATTTGACAACTTACACATTGTAGCAGATGCAGTTCTGTAGTAGTTTTCCATGAGTCTGCACAGGAAGAACAATCGTTAATCCTAAGCTATAACAAAGGGGATAAACTCAATGAAGTTCCGTTCTATAAGCGAACAGGAAGCGAAGGTTCATCGAGTTTACCCCCTAAGCATAACGAAGGATTCTTTTCCTTACAAATGCATTACGGTCTGCCGTGGTCATCTCCATTTTCTACAAGTGCCACCTTCGAGAGCCAAAGTATAATTTTTATAGGGAAGTTTTGTAAATAAGTATATTTGAGTTAATTTTGTTCATTTGGGAGTTTCAATAGAAAATCCGTAACTACCGACCTGAGTAGTTGTGAAAATGCTTGATAATATTATTTATAAAAAATGAATTTCCCAATGACCGCCATCAGAAAAGTGATTTTGCAAACAACTAATTGCCATCGCGTTACTGATTCATCCGCGGATTATTCAACTTCTCATAACCGTTTTTTTGCTCAACGCTCTGTTAGAGATTTTATTTCTTTTCCACAACAAATTCGAGTTTCTGAAGTCCTTTCTTGTTTATGTTTGCGAGAATCATGGAGTAACGGACTTGTTCTCCCTGCTTCATGGACTTGATATGATTGAATTCTTCTTCTGGTACAACGTCCTTGAACATCGGACCATCAGAATTATTATACACCATACTCAGTCTGTCAGTGAAAGGAGAAAGGACAAACGAATAATAAGCCTGATAAGGTATTGACTGGAATTTTCCCCAGTTAGCATCGCCTTTGTCGAGGACATTCTCCAGCCATATGCGTGCTGACTTGCTGTAGGAAGGCAGTTTATGTCCGCCATCATAGAATATTTCTCCATTGTCATTGACGAGGAATTTCGTGCAGATGGAATACTTTCTGAAAGGGCATAAATCATTATACACAATGTCTGTCTCTGACTTGATCTCGTTTCCGACAGTAGTGTCTGGTTCAGCTATGAGTCTGTCTTGAAGGATGCTTATTAGCGAATATACACGGTCAGAGCCATCTGTGGATGGAGTTGGTAGGATAGTCCGCTTTACTGACAGGTAATATTCGTGCCCTTTCTCGTATGTAAAGCCTTCGATACTGTTCATAGCCAAAGGTTTCCACTCTCCAGGAGCATCTTCCGACATGACAAGCATACACTCTATAGGGTGCTCCTTCTTATCGTCTGAAGAACTATACATGATGCCCGTTTCCGGCGAAACCGACATTTTGATTTCCCTTGAATTATCTTCTGGGTCATCATCGCTGCAGGCGGTGAATGCGTGCATTAAAAGGAATAGAAAGAAAACTATTCCATAAAGTCCTCTTACTTTCATGACGTGTGGGGATGAAATAATTTATAGTTTGAAGCAAAATTATAAAAAAGCATAGTAAACTATCCGTTCATCAATGTTAAAAAACGCAAAAACAGCCTTTTTTTAACATATATCCCACTGAGTGATAGACACCCGGCCTATTCAGAACATTCATATTTCACAGACTGGTATTCTGGTTATTCCAATGGCTTATTGCTGTTGTCGGTTGTTGGTTACAGATTGTTGGTTGCGGGTTATAGGTTGTAAGTATGTTTGTCTGCAACATTACAACCGACAACCGACAACCAACAACCATCACTTAATCTCTACTCTTAGCCTTTCCGAACGGCACTGTGATGCCGAGGGAAATGTCAGCATTGCTGTTGAGAGGAATGCCCTGCTTGCTGAGTTTGCCGAGGATATGGTCGCCGGCAAGGAAAAGATTGATGCCAGCAGGATGCCAGTTGAACACCCATCCCACGCTTGTGCCGAGAGTACCTACACCGCCACTGACTCCTAATTCAAACCATTTGGCAGGGTGATAATTGACAGAGAGGCGCTCTTCATTCCATGAGTATTCACCCTGGATGCGGGTGGTGCTGAGCAATCCGAAGGAAAGCTTGTTGTAGGTAGGGAGGGTGTATTCCACGCCCACATTGAGAGTAGCGCCGAGAGTGGTAGTGGTGCTTTCAGTTCCTTTTTCCTCAATAGCGAAGAGGTCTGAGAGACGGTCGCCAATATCATCGGTCTGGTCATCCAGTTTGGTACCATTACCATCATCCACTTTGACATCCTGGAAGCCGTCAAACTTGAATTCAGCGCCCTTGTTCTGTGCTACAGCGACATCTTTCCATTTGATGAAACCGACATCGAGAATGGCAGCACTCGCCTTGAGACCGTCAACCAGACCGAGCTTGCCAAGGTCCAGTTCGGCACCGAGGTCGAATCCGAGTCCGAATCCACCGAGTCCGAATCCGTCAACGTCAGCATTGTCGAAGTCAACAGACTCGTATGTGTCGGCTCCAGGATTGTTTTCCTTGTACGCATCACTGTATTCTTTCACCTTGGGATCGCCCCATGTGAATCCCTTAATTCCAACTTCAGCTCTGACGTGGGCAGTGGCGGTCCATTGGTTTTCGTCCTTGAGATTGAGGGTGAGGTCATCCATCTTGGCATTTGCATAGGCCAGACCGAAGAGAAGCTTCGCTTTACCGCCAATGCGGAGGTAAGGAGTGACATTGGTGCTATAGCCATAGGACAATTCTGCGTAACTTTGGACAGAAACACCGAGGTCGCTGATGCTATAGTCTTTGTTCTGCAGGTTCTTGGTAAGGTCCAGCAGTCCGTAAGGAATATTGACACCACCGTTGTTGCGCAGTCCTAATCCGATGGTGTTGTAGCCCTTCAGAGCGTGAAAACCTACACTGAAAAGATCGTAACGGAAATCAGAAATCAATTTATTGTCGGAACTGAAATGGCTCATAGCCTCATCGACAGAGATGCTCGGATGGAGATATGTGACGAGTCCTTTGCCATTCGGATTGGTATATAACACATCCTTCAGATTGAGATTTCCTCTCAATGCGATGTTGGTATTGCCCGAGAGCGGAGTGGAGAAATATCCGCTGCGGTCATATTCCTTTGCAGGATTCATCTGATGACCGAAAGCGTAGCCGTCCATAAAGTAAGCACCATAAGGATTTTGTGCCATAGCATTGCCCCAGCAGGCGAAGACCATTGCGGCAAGGGTATATTTGATGTTCTTGTTCATCTTGCTTGGTAGTTATAATTAGTTAGCATCAAAGGTGACAACACCCTTGAGAGATACTTTCACGTCCTTGATGAGAATCTTTGATTCGCCATTGAGGGCTTGACCTTCAGAAGGTTTGTTGAGGACAGCTCTATAGCGCATGCCGTCCAATTTCTGACATTTGTTACCGTTGACATCCTTTCCAGAGAGCAGTTCGCGAAGCTCATGTCCACTCTTTGCCTTAATACTGATGGTAATAGGCTCATTCTTGGCATTTGCAGAGCAAGCGACAGAGATGTCTTCCACTATGTCTATTTTCTTGCCTTCGAGGTCGATAAGGTCAACATAGAGGGTCATTGCCGCAGGAATGTTTGAGGTGATAGTGGCAGTAGCCGTTACAGCTTCAGCATTCATTTTGCCAAGGTCGTCGTCGATGTCCCAGTTATTGTCGGTGTCCGTATAAGTAAGATAGAAATCTGGACCGAACACTAACGGTGCATATACATCGTAACTTGCCTCAATAGGATATTCTCTGGTGATGTCAAGGTCTGTAGCCTGCATAGTCACCTTGGATATATTGACATTCACTTTCTTGGGAATGCGCTTTATGAGATTAGGCAGTCCTTCCACTTTCTTCCATTCAGCATTGCTGTGCTCGGCTGGAAGATATCTGTTTTCTTCCTTTTCCGCAAGATAATAATAGCTTGATCTGTTGCCGGCAATATTCATCTCGCCAGTAGAGCGTGGAGTGTTGTTGTCGGTCTCACTGGTAAATGTAAGATTCGTTTTTACATCTACTGGAAGACTATTTGTGAAATTGAGAAATACCATAGGATTCTCCAGATCGAGCACTACGTCCTCGTCATCGAGGAAGTCTGGAATATCATCAAGCATGAGTGGTTCCACAGCACCGACTTCATGCTGGAATGAGCCTGATACATGAGTGATATGGAGATTATTGTCGAATGACGTCTTACCTGTGAAACTCAGTTTTTCCGGGACAATACCAGCGATATCTGTAAGTTTAACTTCGTGAATATCAGGATGCTTTGTCAGATAATCAGTCACGATGGCAGAAATCTTTTCCTTGTCCATCTCGCTTGTCTCGATACGGAAAGTGCCGTGTGTCTTGAACAAACCACACAGCGAAGCCTCATGTTTGTTGGCATCAAAGACGAAATCGTCACCTGTAGTTGCACCATCAATGGCCAATGTCAGAACGAGAGGGTCGTTGATGGAACGTGCTCTATCTACAGCCTTTGTGATATTGATAAGCCCTGGTTTGATGGATTCTGCAGCAACGCCATTGAGATGACATGAGCTAACATGCAAATCCTCAGGAAGAGACAGTGACAGACCGTCAAGGTGCATCTTGCTGATGTGGGATGGGAAACCGCTGATATTTAGGGTTATAATGATGTTTGTCTTGTCGATTTTCACATTTTCGATAGAAACGACATCCTCTGAAATATTCTTTGCCTTGGCAGTATTGATGGTCTGCTTGGCTTGGTTTTCCTCTATTACATATTTATAGGTCTCGTTCTTGATAGTGAAAGCATTGGAAAAAGCCAATGATTTGCTTGCTTTCGCCTTCGCGGAGGAATGGAGTACTTCCTTCAGATATACATCAGAGGTGAAATCATCAACCTTTGGAGCTGCAATTCTAATCTCATTGATCTTCACAGGTTTGATGTCTGCCGTGCCACTCTGTTTTACCACATAGATGGAGTCATTAGGATTAAGAGGACTCGGAACAAGAGCTACGATGCCATCCTCCTCCAGATTCATCACATTCCTCAAGAGAATGTCACCGACACTGCTGGTAGGCAATGTCAAATCGGTCTTGACGCCTAAAGTCATATCCACGTCGTCGAGATCGTATCCGTCATCCACGCAGGATGTTATTCCAAGTGTCAGACACATGGAAAAAAATACTAATAATTTGTTTAATTTCATTGTAAGTAATTGAATGATTTTTACTCTGTTTTATTATATTTATCCACAAAGGTATGAAATATATCTAAAAAAGCAAAAAAAATCCAATTAAATTTTAATTGTTGTTCACATTTCCTGAAAAAACAAGAGCCATCTGTTCTTTTTTACAATAAAAAAAGGCATACCAACAATTTGGTACGCCTTTTTCGATGTATAATTATTATTGAGAATTGGATTACATATTCATGCCGCCATCAATCTGGATAACCTGACCAGATACGTAGCTTGACATATCAGAAGCGAGGAAGAGACATACATTTGCGATGTCCTCCACCTGACCACCACGACGAAGAGGAATCTTCTTCATCCAGTCCTTACGGATGTCTTCTGGTAACTGTGCAGTCATGGCTGTCTCGATGAAGCCTGGAGCTACGGCATTAGCACGTACACCCTTAGGACCAAGTTCCTGAGCGATAGACTTTGCAAGACCAATCATACCTGCCTTAGAAGCAGAGTAGTTGCACTGACCTGCGTTGCCATGAACGCCCACTACGCTTGACATATTGATGATAGAACCACCACGCTGACGAAGCATGATAGGAGCACAAGTATGGATGAAATTGAATGCTGACTTGAGGTTTACATTCAGTACGGCATCCCACTGAGCCTCACTCATACGGAGCATGAGTCCGTCCTTGGTGATACCAGCATTGTTGACGAGAACGTCGATAGAACCGAAGTCTTCCTTTATCTTAGCTACTACTGCCTCTGTCTCTGCAAAGTCAGCAGCGTTTCCTGCGTATGCATTACACTTTACACCGAGAGCCTCGATTTCCTTGCGTGTAGCCTCAAGGCCTTCAGCCATTTCATCATTGAGTACGAGGTCCGTGAACGCGATGTTTGCACCTTCCTGGGCAAACTTCATGGCTACGGCTTTACCGATGCCACGTGCAGCACCTGTAATGAGCGCTGTCTTACCTGTTAATAATCCCATTGTGATTTTAAGTCTTTTATTATCAATAGTTTATGTGATATTTATTTTTCTTGCCGTTTTCTTGCAGAAAAACAGGACGGAAATTTCCTCTTTTTATGCGTTGATTACGGGGTTACATGAATTTTCCTAAAGCTCCATAGACAAACTTTCTAACCAGCGGCTTGCTGGTCTCATCAGTCAGTCCTTGTCCGAGACGACCATATATATAAGGTACTTCAAGACCCTTGATGCAATAATGAGTGATTTCTGCCACGAGATCCACATTCTCAATGTCGAACTCCCCATACAGATTTCCGCTCTCATAGACCTTTCGGAAAATAGCAATCTCGTCGGCATCAAACTTCTTGCGCACTTTTTCCACCATCCAAATATTGCGAAAGAATTCAGCGCGGAGATTTCCATTCCTGACCACTGTCTCACGAATAGTGCTGAGATGGGTGTAGATAAGTTCGATAATCTTGTCCTGAGGACGTATCTTCCGTGCCGCCACTTCATCAAGTTTCTCTGACAGGCGCTCCAGTTCTGACTCGATGACAGCGGAATATATATCCTCTTTCTTACTGAAATAGGTATAAAGAGTGCGTCTGCCCTTGCCTGATGCAACGGCGATGTCATTCATTGTGGTGCCCTCAAGTCCGTTTTTGGCAAACAGTTGGCGAGCAACATCTACGAAAGTGCGTTCTGTTTTACTTATCGACATAGTTTATTGGCGGTTTATAAGTCGCTTCATATTTTGATTTCGGCACAGTGCCTCATCTGTGTGCAAAGGTAGAAAAAATATACAAAATAACCAAGAAACTGTAGAAATAATTGACAAAAAACAAGAATATCACACCAAAAAGATAAAAAAGTAGTAGAAAAATTTGGATAATCCAAAAAATAGTAGTACCTTTGCACTCGCAATTCAGAAATAGGCGACACGTCAATATTTATTTGATGTAAGTCTTCTTCTAAATTAGCAACAGCATTAGGGTACCAATCCAATGCTGATAACATATTAACATCGCGGAGTGGAGCAGTTGGTAGCTCGCCAGGCTCATAACCTGGAGGTCGTTCGTTCGAGTCGAGCCTCCGCAACCATCAATCCGAAATTGCTTGAAATACAGCAGTTTCGGATGTTTGATATTCATACCTCGGACACAATCCGGACGTTTAATCGTATGCGTTGGTCGAAATCCCGAACAACGTAAAAAAAATGTTTTCTCAATTAAAACCTGAATTTCATCCTGACAGGGAACAAGTTATCGACTTCATCCCTCCTCAACGACATGATGGTAAGAATTCTTACATTTGGTTCTCGCAGATAGACCCTATGACAGGAAGGCTGAAACGCAAGAAATACATGCTTGACCGATTCAAGCCAGGTAAGGAACGTGATTTCGCTTCTAACCGTATTATTGCCAATATATATAATAAGGTATTGCACGGATGGAATGTATGGGCACCGACCAACACTAACCGGAGCGACACTGCCATTGCAGATGTTATAGAGCGTTATCGAACTTACATTACAAACATTCAAAAAAAAGGAGTCTTGAAGCAAAAGACTTTCTACGACTATAGCTCGAGACTTCGAGTTCTTGAAGAGTACATCCGAGATTGTGTTGTGCCTGTTAGGGTATGCCATCAACTTGACCAGGCTTTCTGGACGGATTTCTTTGATTATCTTCTTGTCGATAGAGACCTTTCTGCAAAGTCAAGAAACAACTATAGGACATGGTCTTCTACCTTCTGTTCATGGCTTGTCGAGAAACGCTATCTCGCAGACAATCCTATACAGTATATTCGTCAGATGCCGGAACATACTAAGTTCCGACAGCCTCTTGAACATGAAGATTTAGAGAGACTCGGAAAATATTTGCGTGAGAACAACCTTCCTTTCCTTTTAGCTGTCATGATGGAGTACAATACTGCAATCAGACCGACAGAACTTAGTTATATAAAATTGAAAGACATTAACATAAAGGAAGGAAGCGTATTCGTCAGTAGTCAGATAAGCAAGAATCGGCGTGACGGCAAAATAAAATTGCCTAACAAAGTTATAAAGCTTATGATCGAGCTGGATATCTTCTCACATAACAATGACTGCTATCTGTTCGGTAAAGGGTTCCTTCCATCGGAAACACGTCAGGATCCTCGTGCATTCACCCATACTTTCAATGCTGTAAGAGAGATTCTCAATTTCCCCAAATCATATATGTTTTATAGTTTGAAGGACAGTGGCTTGAGAGATATCGCCAATTCTGTCGGTATCGAAGTAGCACAAAAACAGGCTCGCCACAGTAGTGTCCAGACCACCAATATGTACCTCAAGGGTAAGGGCATGAAGGTCTATGATGTCCTTGCTGATTTTGAAGGATACTTATAGTAACAAGCATGCAAAAAAGCGACACCACCGTCTATTCTATAGATGTGGTGTCGCTTTTGCCTTTACTATCTCATCTCGTAAAAATAACCTGTCATGAGCCTGTTGAGTTTCCCATCTTTCAAATCTGCTTCTATTTTCTCACAAGCATACCTTTTGTTCCTTATGAGATATATGTTCTTTGGATCAGGAATGTCGTCAGCTTCAAACATTCCTTTCAACTTGCATTTGCGTGCGCATTGCCAATCCAAAGCGTGCATTTGTCCCAAATAAAAATCCACATTATCTATTTTTTTAAGTGATAAGCTCCAGCGTTCTCTCTTGCCTTCCTGTATTGGAACTTTATATGCATAATCCGTGAAAGCGAGTCTGACTTTGCCATCAATCGGCTTGACGGAGTTTGTTTGTTTCACTTCATCAATGATATAGTCATTACTGTCTATGAAAGCTACGGTTATTATATCCTCCTTGTCTTCATTTTTCTTCAGTTCTTCATCACCTTCTATGAGAGACTGCAATGTATGCTCTTCAGCATTCTCTTCGTTACCTCCTGTAAATAATCTTTCGATGATGCCCTGATTGTTGTTCACTGCGGGCATTGTAAGCATGACGTTCATCTTTTTGTCATAACCGATTCCCACACCTGTGTTCCATCTTATCTCGCATACCTCATCTTCAATAATATGTACAGGAGATATCTTGAGAGAGACCGTCTGAGCATCTTTGTACCTTTTCAGCATATTGAATGGTGCAATTCTCTTCAATGAATATCCTTTATCCGTTTCCCATCCTATATATATAAGACCTCCAACATTATATATAGTTCTCATTTTCATTTTCGGATCTGTCAGAAAATCATTCATGGCAGAACCAATATCAGCGAATTCAAGAGTTTCCTTGGCACTGTCGAGGATATCATCTTGTACCGTTTCGGTATCAGACGCATTTATGGAAAATTCCAAATTGGAGTTTATGACACCTTTAGCATCGTCCTCTTCTGTATAGTCAACTTCGAAATCGTCCACCAAACTTACCTCCCTCACTGTTCTCTCGACATATGAATTCAGTTTTACCATTTCAAGAACCTTGCCTCCTTTATCCTCTATTGTGCATCCGAAGAAATTCTGAAGTTCATCGAAGAATTCCGACACCGTCCAATGTGGCAGTTTATTCCCGATTTTATAGCTCATTGATCCTGTGATTATATATATGCTGTGACAAGCAGGTGGAAGGGATGACGTAATTAGCCGGAAGCCGAGTTTGCTTGTTATTTCTTTCGCAACGTCAAGCAACTTCGGACAGGTTGCTATATATGTATGATTGGTGGAAATAACAATGCCATAATAGATAGAGGATGCAACATTAGTTTGTAGCCCATTCGTTTCATCTCTCAACGGCACTCCCCAGCCTTCTATAGAATAAGGACCTATTATATCTTCACCGTTGTGGCAATGTCCAATATCTATACGATCATTGAAATAGGACTGAGGTTTTAGGTCTCCTAAATCCAGTTCGTCGATATAGACATCTCCATTGACTGCTGTCATTTTGAGGGCTGACACACCAGTAGTAAGTTGTATCTTAACTTCAGTATTAGAGGACTGGGTTATTCGTGCCTGTCCCTTCATTATCTCCCGGTTATCCGCAACGAGCCTTGCATCATATTCTGCATAACTTTTCGCTTTCTCTGTTCTTCCTATATCACCGAAAAACACTCTATTTCCATATATATCAAGTGGAATGGATATTTCCAGCGTATAAGAATCTGACAAGGTGAAATAAGGATTTTCCCTTATTACCTTGATATTCGTTGAACTGTCAGGCACTATTTCTGTACCGTTGAGAAACAATTGTATCATGCTACTTTGATTTTAATAGGTTCTGGTATCTCTTGTAATCCTTATCCAATTCCTGCATAGAGAGTTGTGCTTTGATTGGAACCTGTAGAGTCTCGTTGAGCATATTGACGGCTTCACTCACCGCATTGAGATTCTCTCTGATTTCAGCCATATCCGTCTGTACGTTCACAATAGGGACTACTGCTGTAGAAGCAGGACCTCCTATCACATTTGTCACGTCTTGTGCAGTAAGGGAACCGGCAATATTGTTTCTCTGTGCTCTGTCGATAAGGTCAAAGAATGGCAACAATTGCGGGTTGTTTACAGATTTGTGGTTGGCAACAAATTCTCCTTCATGTACAACACCGGCTTCTTTTCTGTAGTTCCTACCTCCAGTATAACCTCCAGAATAATAGCCGGCTTCTTGAGCTTGCTGCTGCTTTTTGATTGTGGCTATCTGTAGCATTCCGGCTGCCGTCGCCATGCCAGCTGCAATAGGAGCCATTATCCATCCTGTCACAGGTATCTTTGCTGCAGAAGAATAGGCGTTGATGGCTGCAAGTGCAGTTGAAGCCATTGCTTGAGCCATTTCAATTACCATAGCTTTCTTGTTGGCTTTACTTTTGGCTTTTCTTATCTTCTCGTCACGTTCTTTCTCCAGCTTCTCCCGTTTCTTGGAGCTATTTCCTGCTGCATCAATCTGTGCTTGATAATTCTTGGTTATCTTCGCTGTCTCAATGTCTGTACATGCCTGCATATATGATGATACGCTTCCAAGCATCTGACTTATCTGCCCCGCGGCATTCGTCGCTTCTGCCAGCATCAACTCTGCGGTCTCTTTACTATTCTGCCTTTTTGCCTCTTCGTAGGTAGCATAGTCTATCGCACCCTGTTCGTACAGAAGTTTCAGTTGCTTATTGATTGCTTCTTGACGATCTACAGATGAGAACATTTCTCCAATAGATGATACGATATCGTTACCACTGTCTTTATCTCCTGCACCTGAAGCCTTCTTAGCAATGTCGAGAGCCTTTGTGCCTTTGTCCTTCACTTCTTTATCAGCTCCGTTGCCCACCTTTATCTCGGCAAAATGTTCTTTGATGTTCTGTACAATGGAGAGATATTCTTCCTCAGACATCTTTCCCAGCTTGCTCAAGGTTTCGTACATTGTCTGCACACTTTGCAGTTCTATAGCCTCCAGTTCCTCTGCACTCATGAGCGAGTATTCTTTACGGTAGTCCTGAAGCTTTTTCATGTAGTTTTCTTCAAGTTCTAATTTGTGCTTCCTTTCGGTGTCCTCGATTTTCTGACTCCATTCATTCCACTCCTTTGATCCTTGATTGTACAAGTCTCGCTTGTCCTTCATGTAGTCGATTTCGGACTGAAACAAGGACTCCTTCAGAATCTCGTCATTCTGGTAAGTAGTCTTGTTCTGGGCATCGAGGTAATCCATCTGCAGGCGATGATCACGCTCCATGCGCTCAATCGTTGCATTTTCATCTCTCGCTTTGAGATTATTTTTCTCCTTCAGATATTTATTCTCTTCCTTCTCCTTTTCGACCAGCAGTTTGCTATATTCCTTACTGTTTTCTCCATAGATGGATTTTATCTTTTCGTAATAGTCCAGAGTAATCTTGTGCTGAGCATCGAGAAAATCGGAATACATAGTCTCACCCTTGCGGTATCTTACCATTTCCTCTGCAAGTTGCTTGTCGCGTTCCGCCTTGGCAGTCTCCGCCTGTTCCTTCAAAGCTTTTTCGCGCTCCGTCTTTTCCGCGTTTTTTTCTTGCTCCGTCTTGTAATAACCTGGAGTTACAGTTTTAATTGTCTCATCTTTATCAGTTATGAGATTAGTGTAAGCTTCCTTATATTCTTTAGATGATTGCACAAATTTCTCTACTGTTTTTATCTGGCTATTTATCTTACGTAGCTTTTCATCAGCACTTGAGAGAGCTTGTTGTTGGATGCGTAATTCTTCTTTTTTCTTCTTCAAAGCATCGTTGTCTTCAACACCGGTAGTCTGTTCAAATGCTGAATAATAGTATTTGGTTTCTTGTCGATATTTTCCAGATTTAGTTCCTCTGGCTATTTCTCTATTAACAGCATTGACATTGGTCTGCTTACGGGATTTCTCCAATTCTGCTTCCAATTTCTCTCTATTAAGCTCTGTTAGCTTATCAAAAGCAGCCTGAGCCGTTGAAACTGCTTTTAGTTTGGATATATACTTATTCAGGGCTTCAGTGTTGTCATTGATCAGTTTTCCTTCTTTCGTTATCGAACCGTGGTAATCGGGAACAATCTTACGCATCGCCAATATCGCCTTCTTGCGATCGTCAATAGAATGCCTGTTGTCATGTATCACCTTGTTGAGTTCGTCAAAACGCTGCTTTTCTTTGACCATGGAGTCATTAGCTTCTTTCTTGACATCCTTGATGGCCTTCTGTGCCTCCGTCAATTCCTTCATCTTCTTGGCTTGCTCGGAAAGGACTTTGCTCGATTTGTCCGTAATCTTAATATAAGCCACGACAGCTGCCACGACGGAGAGGATGATGGTGGCTGCTGCGCCCCACGGATTGCTACTCATCACTACATTGAAGCCTACCAAAGCACGTTTTGCGGCTGTGAACTGGAATGTCAATGCATACCAAGCAGCCTTCATCAGGGATGTAGTTGCAACAGTCGCCTTCATTATAAAATTGCTTCCTACCATCGTCTGGCTCAGCCTTCCTTGAGCAGCTGCGCAACCTACAACAGCATCTCTTTGCAGTACCATTGCCGTCGTGTAAATTGTTTGCTGTCTTGTTAACCACGTTACGACTCTTCCATAGGCACTTTTGATTCCAGTAATTGTCGATGTCATTGCAATATCCGCTTTTGATATTACTACATAAGAGGCGTATGCAGATGCCAATGATATTAGCGCAGTAGTATGTTCCATCAAGAAAGATGTGACCATGGCAAGACCTTTCGTCATCAATGCCGTAGAACTGATAGTGTAAGCCACAACGGGTTGCAGCCTCTCTCCAAGTTCTATGGTCATTTCCTTGAATTGCTTCTTTGCCTTATCCATCTGTGCCTGTACTGTCTCATTCTGCACATTGAACTCATTGATTACAGAATTCGCCTCATTATATGCTTTGTTCGCTACATTCTGAGCTTCGACTACCTGGTCGATATGACCGGCAAGCGTGGACAGGACACCGACTGCGCGGGTTCCGTCCATACCGAGGTTGTCGAAGGCACCTGCAAGAACAGACATATCTCCGAGTTTCTGAGAAGCCTGGAACCAGCTTATCAAAGCTTCGTTCATATCCGTCTTTACAAGTTCCTTGAATTTGCTGACCTCGAGTCCTGCCATTGATGCGAACTTGGCAGGATCCTGGTACATCTTCGTTATCAACTGACTCATCACTGTGGATGATGTAGCCATCTCCTGGTTGTTCTGGTCAAGGGCAGAACCAAAGCCCATGATTTCTGCTTGAGTCATGTGCGCCTGCTGACCTACACCGGAGAGTGCTTTGGTGAATTCCACTACAGGTTGAGCTTGAGCACTTGAATTCTGGACTATCTCATTCAGCGCAGAACCTGTCGCAAGCATTGCGCCTCTCAGTCCGAGACGGTCACTCTCCCCAAATGCTATAGCCAGTTTGCCGATGGTATCCACAGCTTCCTCGCCCAGATCGTCACCGAGAGCCACACCGATTTTATCAGCGGCATCGACAAATTCATAAATTTGTTTGGATGACGTTATACCGAGACGACCTGCAGCTCCTGCAAGTTGATTCAACTCTTCGCGCGACGTCCTTGTGTCTGTCTTCTTGAACATCTCGTTTAATTGTTCCACCTCTTCCGCAGTCTGACCTGTGTACTTTCGCACGTTAGCCATCTCCTGTTCCATAGTTGCATAGTCATCAACGGACTTACGTATGGTGGTAGAGAGACCAGTTACTGTGTCAATGACTCCCCGGATGGTAAACCAGGAATCATTGGCCATCTTATTTAGTTTGCTCCAGAAATTGCCCTTACTCACAGAATCTCCTCTCATGGCTTCAGAGAACTTGTTCATCTCTTCCTTGCATTCACGGATTTTGCTTGCATACAATTTCCATTTCTCAGAACCTTTCTCAATCTCTCCGCTTTGCAATTCTTTTTTAAGAGCCTTGACAGTCTCTTTCAGCTCCTTGTAGGATGTTTTGCTTAAATCACCAAGGGTTACATTTAGGACACCTGCTATTTTTTTTTGATTGTCGATTTCTTTATTCAACTCTTTAATACGCTTTTGAGTTTCAGCTATGGCTTCCTTCGAAGCCTGTGAATCCTCGCGTGTCATTGCAATCAGTGCCTCTTTGTTCCTTGCCAATTCTGCATTGAGATTCTGGACTTTCTTTAATGCATTCCGGTCATTGATATTGATTACGACATCGTATTTTTCAGTATTTGACATAATTTAAGTGGTATATTTGCTTTTTACTGCAAATATACCACTTTAATAATCTTTATGAAAATACTACACTTTTCCCTTCTTTTTCTTCTTGCTGTCATACTGTTTAAAGGTTTCATCTATCTTCTCTTCGATTTCCTTCTTGCTTCTTCCAACTATATATACCGAATTATATGTACGACCGTTAATTACTTTCGCATGATACAGTCTTGTTTTTCTGTCATAGGAAGCTATAGCAAGATGAACTCCACCTTCAGACCAGGAATTAGGTATATCTATCAATTCTCTATCAGCCATTCCTGTTTCACATTTTTCCCCCTCTTGTTTCCCATGTCTCTTGTTGTAAGCCTCCGCATCCTTAGCCATATTCTTAAAGCCGTGTTTTATGCCGGCTATTATAAATATGAATAATATCACTATTCCACAAAGAGGACAAGGGGTGAATATGTAGCTTATCATCATAATGGTATCTGTTTTTCACAAAGATACTCATTTCCAGACGATTTTCTTAATAAACAGGAAGAAATCTTTGATCCTTGCATAGTTTTTTATCAAAATTGCAATGATGACTAAGCAAATAATGATTTTTATCATATACATTACATTTTTCATTATTCCCTGCCAAAAGCTTGCCTTCTTCTGTTTCGCCTGCTCGATAGGTATTTTCTGTGGCACATACACTGTATCATGTATTTCCCTGGTGACTTTTGCTATCTCATTCTTCTCATTACTCTCCTTTAGTAGCTCGTTTTGTCGGACGAGAAATGCTTTCATATCGTTCCGGAGAGTAATGCCATATTGCGCCATCGCGGCAGAGTCCACTTCTCTGATGAGAGTCGTAGTCTCCCGGATAATGGAGTCACGGACTATGACTGTATCTCTTGCTATTTCCTTTTCAGCAACGGTTTTAGTTGTTAGTGTCTCTATTATTTTGGGAGAAGCGCATGATCCGAAAAGAAGGATCGCAAGTATTGCTACCGCAAATTCCTCCCAAACCTTGAAGCATGGACAGTCTTTCTTTGCAAATTCATTATGCCCATGAACTGTGGCAGATGGATATATTTTGCGCAAATCCTCGACGAGTTGCTTCAATGCTACTTTCTGCGCAGGAGTTCTTGTGTCCTTTGATTTCTTACCATCAGCTGTCAAACCACCGACATACACTATTCCTATCGACGTAGTATTATAGCCTTTAGTGTGTGCTCCAGCCAAATCTACATTTCTGCCTTCATGCACCGCCCCGGTTATATCAATTATGTAATGATAACCGATGTCACTCCATCCATTTCCACGGACATGCCAATCCCTTAGCTGTTCTACTGTGACGTTCCTGCCTTCCGGTGTCGCCGTGCAATGAATGATGATGCGCTTGATGTCGCGCTTTGATTTTCTAAGTTTTATCATATTATTTCTTGTTAATGTATTCACCATTGTCATTGAAATCACGCAATCTCTTTAGTAATTGCTTTGGCAACCATGGCATGATAGCGTTGGAGTTCTCTACTATAGAGAACACCTCACGCACCATCATTGCCACGCAGAGATAAGTTCCTATCCAATCCGTTGTTCCGATTTTCTCATCGTGTACGGTATAATTGAACAATCTGTCTGCCGTCGTCATCAGCATGATGTATATGAATATCTTTTTAGAGAATCCCTTCCAGAAAGCTTCGCTGGATGCATCCTTGCGCATTATGTGCTTTGCTATCGACATAATCGTGTCAATAACAACCATTACGCAGATAGACTTTGCATATTCCCAGTCGCTGTATATGTATGTATTAACAAACTCCACAACTCCTGTCAGCGGTAAGGATACAATAAGTGTAATCATAAATTTATTCATAGACTTTTATGTTATTGTTGTCGCACTTGCCTATTACGATTATCTTCATATTATCTTATCTGCAAATATAATTATTCATCAGTTGACTTCTTTTCAAATTTTATATCAGGATATGGATACTTGCCTTTGTAAGCAAGAACGTCAGGGATGCTCTTGTAGAAATGCAGGAAAGGGGGTTCCACCGTGCTGTCTTTGTATTTATTGATGTCCAACTTTGGGTGAGCAAAAACGTCGTCGCACCATGCATCGTCACTACCAGCATGTTCATATGTCAATACGCTATTTTGAGAGCCTGGAAATGTTGTAGGTTCAGGCGTAATAAAATCACCATACTGATCAGTATCAATAGAGAAACGGAAATTCATCTTAACTGCAGAAAACTCAGATGCATTTACTACATTCCATACAAGACATCCCTCTTCAGTCTCTCCAGTATTGTCTTTCTCTATCTGCGAGATGAGTTGCAATGTCTGTCCCGGCATGAGGAAAATCATTCTCGATGATGCTCCATTAAGACCGAATCTGCCGTGGATGTATCCACTCTGGCGAGTGTAGAAATTACCTCCTGTGACAAAATGTCCATCGTTCTCACCCGAACGGAATATTAGAGGGTCGGCACATATCAGCACGCCTTGATTATAGATATTGCAGACAGTATCGCGATTGAGTGCATTTAGTTTTCCTGACGTTCTGTTCAGCCAGAGACGTTTGTAATCATCATCAGACAGAAAAGCCCATCGTGAGAAATTTTGATATGATGCACCCATAGTTATGTTGATATGCGTTCCAGCTTTTTTGTATGCTGGCACGATATATTCATCATAATCTCTGCTTTTACAAAACTTTGCTTTTACGCTGACATCGTGTATCGCAGGGAGAAACACTATCTTAGTCTCTGTAAGAGTGCTTTTGCCGTATTTGTTCAAAGTTGGAATGAAGTATGAACCTGCCTTCTCGGGTACCACGATTTGGAAGCGCCTACCATCTTCACTATACTTTCCGAAGGAATAGTCTTTGTCTGCAGTCTTATAGCATTTGTCCGTTATCTTATCCCAATCGTCTTTATTAGCAACGGCAATATCAGTCAATGTGCCCTGTATAGTGGCATTCGTAATGTCAAGATTATCAATCTTACCACGGTCTGCAAACAGCACCTTGGTAGCCACGAAATCCTGATAGGCGACACTCACCCAAGGTTTCGTCCACGTACAAGAGTTTACGCTTGATACAGATGTACTCTCAGATGGCTCTACATTGGTATGTGTGTAACCGCATAGGTATATCTGCTTCGGATACTTCGGATTGATTACAAGACTCTGATATGCTTCGTTGGTCTTTCCTGACAAGTATCTGACATCCTTGCGCCATTCCGTCGGACCGACGAGCGGTTTGCCGTTGGTTCCGTCCCTTCCGTTAGTGCCGTCATTCACGACCGCGATTGTTGTCTTTGCAGAATACGGCCCGAGCTTAGCAGTGATATAGATATTGTAGCACATGCCAGTGAAGTAATATGTATCAAGAATCTCCAGCACGTTGCCCCTTATCTCATACCTTGTATCCTCTATTTCCTCTCCGTTCGCATTGTCCCAGTCTATAGTCCACGTCACAGTGCCGGACAGATTCTCCAACACCGCCTCGATGGTAATGTTACTGTCATCCCAAGGACCACTTGTGCTATCGCAGTTGATTACCTGCCTGTCACATCTGAGAGAGAGAATTTTCGCATCTGCTCCATCAGCACCATCTTTACCAGGCTCTCCCTTTGTCTTGCTCCATGTGTAGGCGAAAACGTATGTAGGGTCGTCATGTTCATAGTTGGTACATACACCAATATAGTCACCGACGGTCTCTCCGTTGTTGCTTGTGAACGTCTTGCCGCCATCATTAGAATACTTGATATGCAGATACGTTGTCTTGCCATCAACACCGACACCAGGAATACCCTGTTCGCCCTTTTCGCCCTGCAAGCCCTCGAAGCGATGCCATTGGTATTTCTTCGGGTCTGTGCTGTCCAACTCGGTAAAGTCAACGTAAGTTCCTATATATGTGCTTGGTGTTTCCGTCATCTGACTGGCGGATGTAGGGTTGGCTACAGAAGAGTACTTGATGTGGAACCATGAGGTCCGTCCGTCAATGCCATCTATTCCGTCAGCTCCGTTAGTTCCGGCTATACCTTGCTCGCCTTTCTCGCCCTGCAAGCCTTGCAGTCCTCTCTGTCCTTGTTCGCCTTTCTCTCCTTTTTCGCCCTGTTCGCCTTTCTCTCCCTTGCTACCAGCCTTGTTAGGCATGACAAGGACAGACACCACGTCAGAATAAGTTACACCATCTATGGTTCCGACAACGCTGAAATGGATAGTCCATGCAAGCGTGCCGAAATCAGTTCCCTTGGCACTGCTAATCGTCGACCACACACCTGACAACTGAACCTTGAACGGCATACTGGAAACGTTGGTCTGCAATGTCACCTTCAAGTCGGTACATTTTTTGCCGTCAACACGCAATTCAAAGATATTGTTTATCTTGAAGTCCTCTGTGACAACACCATCCGCATCTGTTGGAATTGCGATAGCATCGCTTGTTACATATCCCTTTGCAGCACTCTTGCCTATAGTCCCACCAAATAATGACCAGGAATAATCCTGGGGATTGTTACTGCTCTCTGGCGTGGTCTTGTTGTAAGCCAGACCGATATATATCTTGCCTTCCGGATTGTCCGACATACCTGCTCCATCTGCCGAGTCGGCATATTTCACCCATGTGTATAACGTGCTCTCGCGAAATCCGCTAAGCTGACATGTTCCTGATACGGTAACACCTATGGCATCAAGAGTTATGTCGCACTGGAAGATTACGTTGGAGCCTGCATTCCAATCGCCGACATCCTGAAGTGAAGAGACAGGCAAACTCAGTCCCAGAGTTCCTGCCGGATGATTGTCATTCCACGTCTGATCCCCTACTTGATCGCCAGAACTGCGCGTCCATCGTATGGAGGATTTCGGTATCTCATTCTCCATTATCTGCATTTCTGCATTCCAAAGCTCTGCATTCAGAGTGGCGTTCCAATCTTCGCCTTCGGGGAATCTGTCACCTCCAGCTGATTTTACGTTCAGAGACAAATCATGCGCACCCATAAGGCAAGCCCAGTCCGCATTGTTGAAACGTGGAGCTTTGCCTACAGTAGCCTTCTCTACAGAGCACTGCCAGTAGCATCCACCCCACCACACTCTGTCGGAATACCAGCCTTTCGCTTTCTCATCCCATCCGTGGATATAGACTCCATCCTCTTTCCATGTGCCCAAGTCTCGCTGTGTATATTGCGGATTACCCATATAATCCACATACATTATGTCCTGGACTATCAGACCGCGGGCATAGATATAAGGCTGGCGCTTGTCTATAGGGAGGTTCTTCAGCACCTCCAGATCTGGCGGCAATCCTATGAATGCGGAATAATTACCGTCTGTCAGCTTCGGCTGTGTCACTCCCTGAAGGAAGAGAAACCTGCCTTCCGCACCTGACACGAAGAACACGTCCTGCCTCTTCTCATTCTTCTGGTTGCCCCACCTGGTAATTCTTGCTGCCGGCTCTGGCACATAGTTAGTCCCTCCTGGTACATCATCATGGTCATAGAGCGTCACGTCCATGGAGTTAGCCGGCATATCCACGGAATCCACCCTCACCCAACTGTCCTTGAAGGTTCTTGCCGCATCAAGGTTGTTCATCGAGCATTTCAACACGTCGAACGGTTGGAAAGGTACGCTTGCGTCCTCGTATTCCTTGCGGAGGAAGATCCTGTAGCGTCCTTCACTCAGAGCTTCCACTTTCTCCACGATTCCACGGTCCGAGAAATACGTGTCACCCTCAAGTACGTTCTGATGATTGAACACCAACTCATTGAACACTGCACTACCCTCCACATTGATGCTGTCGCAAATGATTGAACCGTCAGGATTGAGCTTTATGCGTCCGGACTCTCCTATCACTGCGCCTGCAAGCATCGTGAGAAGATAGCGCGTTACGTCCTCTCTGTCCTTGCGGAGATAAGGAGTGTCACTGCCCAGGAGGTAGTTGAGTATCATAAGGAAGGCATTACCAATTCTGTCTGCAGTATTGGCATGCATAGACCTTTCGTCGCGTATGCGTTCGAAAAAAGTCTTCATGCTATCTGTTATATTTTCCATGTGATTTGTTTTAATTAGAAACTACTGATGGTTTTCTCGATATCAGTTCCGTTCGAACCGTTTACTTTGCCGTCAAACATAGCCTGTAGTACATTTGACAGTGTGCCCATATAAGCCTCTCCATACAGATCACGCTCTACTCTGGAGAGTACGGCAACTGAAGAATAGTATTTCTTTGCAAACCAATCACGTTTCTGTCTCGGTTTGCCCATTTTATGTTCTTTACGATATTGCTTGCCCAGGAACTTGAGACCGTTGTCATCGTCCTTGCCTGAATTACCTCGGCGGTATCCGTTGCCGACACCTCGTGCCACATATATTCCGTATAGGAGAAACTGATGGCATATCGTCACCATTCCCGAAGCGTCTGTGACATTTCCCGTTATGCGGTTGTAGAGCCGTCCCGTGTCAAATATCTTCAGACGAAGCATATTCTCTCGCCAGATTGTGACCATCATTTCTGTCCAGCCACGTTCCCACTCTCGGATATCTTCTTCCGTCACCGGACGTTTAATCTTCTTTCCATTCGCCATTGTCGTATTCCAAATCTACAGGTTCTTCCATATAAACAGTAAAATGCAATCCTGTCATGCCACTGAGATAATACTTTCCTATCTCCTGATTAGGGAAAGCATGAGTATCAAAGAAAGTGGCGGATTCGTCCTCATAAAGGTACTTGTCGCGAATGATCCTCGAAGCGAACTGATGGAAAATCTTACGACACGCCCCCATCATGGTCTGACGATCGAGCATATTATCCCACTCGTAAGCTGCGATAATGAATACAGTGTATGCCCTGCGGTTGAAGAAACCGTAGGTGCCATCATTGCTCGATAGGTTCCCGGAACTTGTATCGCTGATGGCAACAAAGCGGTCATTGTCCCGAAATTCTTCCAGCAGTCCTTCCAGCCCGTTGCTGTTGCTGATGACCACAGGAATGAATCCCATATTGCTTGCAAGCAGGTTCTTCTCCGTAAGATCCTTGAAATATCTTATAGCGTCAAAGTTTTCATTTTCCATATTTCCTCATTATTTCTTCAGCCTCGCGGGCTTGAGCGTTGAGTTCCGCCATTGCCGTCCATACCGAGAGACTATTAAGTATGTATTCTTCTTTGGTCACATCGCCCTTGGTTAGCATTCTTATCTGTGTACGCATACTCTCCGTCTGGCTTTCCTGACTGATGGTCCCTTCTCCTTCTGCAGGCTTCAGAAAATCGGGGAACCAAAGGGATAGAACCCTTTTGGCAGCCATCCACCATAGCATGACTCCTAACAATATATGCTCCTTCAGACACGACACATCGGCTCCATCGGGCGCACGGTATAGAATCCTCGCCATATTCTTCAGGCTGTTTTCATCATGTCCTAAAAGGAAAGCCTGGTAATAATTGTCACATTCCAGATACTTACCGAAAGATAGTTCCCTTAGTTCAAAATCCACAGCATGAAATTCTCCTACCTTCTCGATGCGTTGCGTTATGTTCTCAGGAGCGTCCATCCAGTCGAGATGTGATATCATGTCCGGCAGATAATCTCCATCGAGCAGGAATGTCTGCCCAGATGATTTCTCAAGACAGAGGAATCCCTCCTTCGTTCTGCAATTCACCTCGATGTCGCAGAAATACATGAGCATGGCAGTCTTGACCTTTATCAGAGTCTTCTCCCCCTGCCATAGCCACATCATTCTCAGCAGTCTGCATAGTTGCTCCTGTGACAGATCCTCCCATGATGTAGGAATGGAGAATGAGATGCTTTTACATAAAGAAGAATGACGGACTGTCTTTTTCGTTTTTGATTCCTTCTGCATGTCGTTTGCTGTATAATGCTGATGTCCGGTATTCGGGATATGATACCGGATATGTCTCCAGCTGTGTCACACATTGTCTTACCAGGCTTTCGTTGAGCTTTCCTCCAGTACGGTCACTGTTGGATATATATTCGCCAATGGCAGCTGCGCATTTCCCTAACATGACAATGTCGCCATTGGTCATTGAGGCGGTACGCAGACGGTCAAGGAGGGCATCCATATATTCCGTAGATATTTCGTCACGCAGCAGTGTGTCCGCCACCATGGCACGCGACTTGGCTGTCTGCCAGTTGCTTGCCGTGAGCGGCATGGTGCACCTCTGCCGCATCATCTCCGGTCGATAGAACAATGTTGGTATCATGGCACGTGCACAGTCTGTAGTGCCCCATCCATCGATGGAAATGAGCCCCTCTACTATTCTTTCGACAGCGAGAATGGACTGCAGGCGCAAGTCGGCAATCAGCTCATCTACTCGCTTGGCGCTTGCCGGTGCCATGCTTTCCGTTGACACTATGCCGAAGCCTGTTCCTGTAAGTACCAAATCGAGAGACCTCGCAGCGCTGACGAAGGCTGATATGCAAATATATCTAATCATTTCGACTTTGAGCATCTCGTTGCTCTCTACAGCCTGTACGAATTCACGACCTATCACCTCCTGGCAGAGATACAGATACTGTGTATGAAAGAAACCTTCCATACGGCTGAATACGCTAACATTGCGCTCTGCTGTTTTGGCTACTGGTACGTATTTCTCAAATATTTCCTTTGTGATTTCATTTTTCAGTTCCATAGGCTTGTCCTTCGTTGTTGGTGGAGACTTGTATAGCATCCGTGTTTTTGTCAAGGGTGGTCAGCAGAATCATAGGCACGTCTGGATAGACCTTATCTGCCCAGTCGTTGAAATGGATTATAGTGTTGTGAAGCACCATCATCATGTCATGTGGCATAGTCTCAAGAGCCTGCTTCATTGTGAACAGTTCTCGCTTGTCCGAACCGGAATTGTTCATCTGAGATTTGCCAGGGCTTGCTCCGGCAAGGTTAGGATGCACGTTGTCATCATAGCATAGAACGTTAGCAGCCTCTGCCACATCGTCATTATACTCACTGCCTGCTTTCGATGTGTCCACCACGTTGATTTTGATGTAGTGTCTCTCGTCTCCACTGAGTAGTGAATCAAATTCAGACCAGATGAGTTTGTCGGAATTCTTGGATCCTGAAAGATGATCCTTCAGTTGGTCTATGAAATCCGATTTCATCTTCACATATTCTGGCGTATTGATTTGCACTCCCTTCTCCTGAGCTCTTGCTTTCCAGAAGTCAGTGTTGATTTCCACGTGATAGCGGATGTTCTGCCCATTCTTTATCTTTGCCAGCTTCGCCTTCGTCAGGAAATTATATATGTCATACCATCCATCGTTGAGGGCTCCCATCCACGGAGGAGTAGGATAGAGGTCATTGGCAAGGTTAGGCATACGGCAAATGATAGCAAACTTAGTCTCGCTGACTGGCGAACGGTGAAATTCATTTAGCACGTCTTTCTCTTTGCCAGTGCGTGCCAGCAGGTCACAGAGCGGGTCGTTCTCTGCCAGTACCGGCACCACCTCCACCTGTTCGGGGCTATCATTGTCCTGCCAGTCTGCATAGAGGATATGATTGACGCGTCCATAGGCATCAGGCACCTCGAAGCGCACGTGGCAAGCATCCTTATGTACCACACGGACTATCTTGTCACGTCCGCGGTTCAGGATAACTACTGCCACGCAGAAATTATACATCTTTATGTCTGTAGCCTGTTCGGCAAAGAATCTCTTCATGGAATTCTTCATCAGGAACTTCGTGATATCAGGCTCACCGGTAGGCTGGGGTTTCTTGTCTTTTCTTGTGGAAAGGTCCATATATTCCAGTCCGCGACCGTAACAGGTCAGGACATTGAAGTGCTTGTTCTGGCTCATTACGGAGTTGTTTTCCACTGCACGCTTCATCTTGTAGGGCTTCTGATTGTCGAAACCCCACATCACCACGTCATAGGACATACCGCCTACTGTGACGAGCATGGTGCTGTTCTTCTCTTGACCTGAGAAGATGCCCTGCAATGTCTTTGGCGAACTGTATGCCGATGGAATGTCAAAAAAATGTTCTGTACTTGTTTGCATATCTATTATATATATACCTGGTGACCGTTGATTTCGAATATCAGCACATCGATGACCTTGCGGATGCGCTCACGGGCATAGGGATTGATAAGGTCGTGGGTGCCGCGTTTCCAATGGCTGCTTAGCACCTGCCATCCCTTGTATTCCACCTTGGTGCCGTCGAGCTTCAGCACCGTGAGGCTTACAAGCTCACGAGTGCCGATACATTCATCGAGGAACTTCTGTGCATCCTTCAGGTAAATAGGAGTCTTGGGTCTTTTCATGGATTACTGGAATGAAGAGTCAAACGTGTTGTCGAACACCCTGCCGGCGTGCTTCGGTTGCATCACGTTGTGGATGCGCTGGACATAGGAATAGGTAAACTCGAAAGCCGGCATGTCGTTGTCATCATTGCTGATGTCTGACTTCGAGTCGGTAATGATAACTTCACGTCCAGTACTGCCGTCCACCCAGAGATAGACTTCCTGCGAGCGGAACAGGTCGTCCGCCCAGTCTGCCATAGCTCTGTTGAGCCAGCCGGTGTTAGCCTTGAACTGGCGGTTCTCCTCGATGCGTATATTGCGGACGCGTCCGCGAATCCGTGCCGTTGAGCGTGTATAGTCGGATGTCTTGGTATGCGTGCCTACGCAATGCAGAAACTCCTGACATCCGAATGAATTAGTGAATACCAGTGACGGTGCCGGCATGTGGTCGTCAACGACTACCATGAATTTCTGCACTCTTGCTCCTGCCTCACAGCGATAGCCAATCAGTCCGCCAGATATGCCGAGCACGGAAGCAACCCTGGAAGGCGATACGTCAAACTGAGAGACACCGCCGGAACTGCTGGAAGAACGGAGCGTGCAAGTTTTGCTTTCTATCCGCCCCGTCCCAGACATCACGTCACAGATGACATTCAGCGAACTGACACCGTAGCCGTAAAGCCTCTCATCGCGTCCCATAGCAGTAATCTTCTCGCCATCGAGGATGGTAAGGAAATGACTGTCCACGAATGACTGTGCGCTTTGACCCACATCCACCATTGCAAAAAGCACAGTGACGGCGCTGATGGAGCACTTACCCTGGCTATCGGTAAGCGAACATTCCAGCACCACCTTCTGATGCTGACGGGCAAAGACCTCCACCATGGAGGAGAGGTCCACGACGCTCACCTGATGGGAAAGGTCGGAATATACTGTCTCGGATAATAACTCTATGCGCGCAGAGCCGCATTTGAGGGTGAGGACCAGTTCTGCGCTCTCATCGTTCGTACCGAACACGATGTCGCTGATATCGCTGCTGAAGCAGAACGTCCCGGGTTGTCTGATTACTGTTGCCATCTGTCTATCACAAACTAATACACGATAAATGATTATTACTGCAAAAATACATATATATCTGCACAGGCGAAAATACGCAACGGACGAAAGAGGGCTGGCGCGTCTCACGACGAACCAGCCCCAGTCGGCATTGATAATAAATGAAACAACTTTCTATATATATGAAAAAAACTCTACTCACCGTTACGCCACACGAGCTTTCCATCCTCGCTGGAATACGAGAGTAGGAATCCGTGTTCCAGCATGTATTCCGTTACCTCATCTGCAAGAAGGTAATAAGTACAGCGAAGCTCATCGGCAATGTCCTGTGACGTCTTGTTCTGCCAGCCATTGCCACGGACGTATGCATCCATCACGCGTTTCTTGATATCTGTTATCATAGCGCACCTCCTTTCATGATATCACGGCAACCGTCAGCGAGACCAACTCTCTCAGCATAAGCCAGGAGACGGCGCTTCATATTCCTTACTGAGCACAGCGTAGCATGGATATCCACCTCACAGCCATCCCAGTATTCATCCATACCGTCAGGATGGAAGAGCAGCGCAGCCTCCACATCGTGCAGGGTGCGGAAATCGTCAAGGATGTCTATTTCCTGGACGTACATAGGGTTTTCGGTCAACTGACCATTGTTCTGTATATTATTATCGTTCATAGTTGTATAAATGTTTAGTGTCCTCATACGAGGTGATAAAAATGGCGCACCGCAATGCGGAAAGCAAGCCTAAACAATGGGAATGGGACGACCAGCGAGCCATCCACATACGGATGCGCCATGAAAACGTAAAAAAAAATGTATTATAAATTATTGTATAGAGAAAGGACTGCCCTGCCTCCTCCTGGAGCAAAGAGGAACCATGCCCAGGCACATGCCGCAAATTCCGATAGAGCGCGAGCCGACATCCGGAGCTATCCAGCGTCGTGGGATAACCGTCTCACAGCATTACCGTCCTTGCCCTCTTGCCGTCCTAACGCCAACAGGGGCAGTCCTTATGGGAAATTCTTCCTATTCCTGTACGGGATAGAAGTTAAGGAAACCCTTCGCTTTGCCTATGGCGAACGGCACGCTGCAGATAGCTTTATCATCGGAATCATCGGTTGCGGTGAACCTATGAGCAGGGAGATCACAAGGCACTGCGTCGAGAAGTCTGAATATAGTGCCATACACCTTAGTGGCACTCTTAGCGCTCATGGCAGGATAACCTGAAGCAAAAATCTTCATCGCTTACCTCCTTTCTTCTTCTGTGACTCTGCCTGCGCATCATCCACGTTAAGGCGATAAGTGAGCCATCCTGCAGCTGCGAGAGAGAGCCCGGTGACCATAAGGTTCTCGAGAGCGCAGAATGCCACGACGAAGCAGAGCAGAGTAATGAGATTGACACGGATTGCCGTCTTCCAGGAGCACGACTCACCGAGCACCTGAGAGAAGAACTCAGAGCGGCTGTTATACCAAGCCCACAGCCGAGAAGGGACATTTGCCACAAAGCGGGCAAAAACATCGAAAGGCGCGTCATTACCGCCTTTGCGGACTACACTTGTAGTCTGAAACTGGATTTTTTCCATATTCCATCATTTCTTAACCATGCTGGAGAGCCCCACCAGCGGGGAGAACAGAAAAACGGCTGCACATCCCGTTGGTTAAGAAATGATGGAACTCCGAGGAGGACAAAAATTTCACGGAATGGCAGCCGCCATATTTTTAATTCGTATGTGAGAATGTCGGACATAAAAAAATGCCCCTACAAAGTATGCGGGCATCTGACCGTCTGCCCTCCGGGATGAATTATCATCATTTCTTAACCGAGGGCAAAGGTAAGGAGAATAATCGGTTCCCGCAAGAAAAACGAGGAAAATTTTATCAAAATTATAACATTTCCCGCTTTTCCGGCTCAAAAATCGGCAATTATTGCCCTTTTATCCGCCCATCCATCCGCCCTTGCGCCGTTCCTTGATGACGGGAAGAGCCCCCGATGCTCACGCACCGGAGGCTCCAGAGTCTTTTGATTTTTAACCCGTTTCATGTAGCGCCAATTAAGCATGGAGCATGAAACTATATCCTGTCAGCAGCAGCGCGGATTTTGTCAGACAAGTCGATGAGAGCATCCTTCAGCTGCATCGCCTCCGAGTCAGTAAAACCACCCACTCCGCCGTTACCGTCAATACCATCCATCTTGTGATAGAGCCATGATGATGACTTGCCGAAATAGTTTCTGGCTATCTCCCTCCATGAGAGCGCCATGAGAATGTCACCGAGACGCGCCTTCATGTCCGTGCGCACCCCTGCCTTTGTCGTTGATTCAATGTCTGCCATAGTCATATAAATTTAGTCGTTACATTACGGTGCCGAAAGGAAGTCCCCATCCGAAGGGGACTCTTTTCAGCAGTCTATCAGCTCATCGAACTTCTGCTGGGCATACCACAAGAGTTCATCCTGTCCGTTAGGGTAGGCTTTCTTGTAGTTTCGGATTGCCTCGATAAGTTCAAGTTCGTCCTCTGACAGACTGGTTTTAACTAATTTCTTACTCATGAGCTATATTATGTTTAAAACCGCTGCAAAGGTACTACAAAAATTCGTATTATGCAAACATTTACTACAAAAATTCGTATTAAGGCATGAGATTTAACATATTCAAGCATATAATTCGGCTGCGAAAGCAAAGATACAGGAAAAAAAAGGAAAGCCCTCCCATCCAAGAGTGGCGGGAGGGCAGAGGTTTTTTTGGGTGTCAAACAATAAAACCTACACAGCGGAGAGTCTCCGCCCTATTTCGTGAATTCCATCGATGATGCGCTGTCTCTGCGCCTGTCGTGGTTTTTTGATGCCGTTGGCATAATGGGACAACTGGCAGGCATTGATGCCTGTGACGCGTGAGATGGCAGACAGCGAGGCATAGTCCTCGACGCTCCGAAGCAAGGCAGCCATGCTGACGAACTTGTACTCGAACTCAAATTCCCCATTGCGCAGCCACTGCGGCACGCTATCTCCATCCTTCACCATGCCCTCGACATGGAAGAGGAGAGTGTCACGAGCTTCCTTCTTCAGATTCTCAAATGAAGAAGCGGTAAAAGCCACGCCTCCCGGCACGTTGTCACCGAAGGAAGCGCCAAAATTCCTGTCACACCAATCTACGTAAACGATAATCTTTTCCATAGCATCACTCTTTTTGATTCCTTTATTATGATATATAATGTAAGTGAAGGAGGTAGGGTGGTCATTTCCACCCTGCCTGTTTCCAGATGCTGTTGAGAAGGAACTGTCCCAGGACATCACTTTCCTTTCCCACTACCGTCACCTTCCCCGGCTTGTCCGGGTGCTTGAACTGTCGATGGTCGCCACGGCAAGTTTTCAGCTTCCATCCATCAGCTCTCAGCATTCTGAGAACTTCAATCACTTTGTACTTTTTCATTGCAGTTATGTTTTATTGTTTGACAATGCAAAGGTACAAAAAATAATACTATTATGCAAATATTTCACAAGAAAAAGGTATTAAAATCAATACTTTTAACATTCCGTCCACCAATAACATAGACACTGGAGTCCAAAAGCATAGATATTGCAGTGTAAAAGCATAGATATTGCCTCCTAAAAGCATAGGTATTGCTATGTAATATGATAGATATTACGATGTGAAGTGCAAGTCATTGGAAATCAATGATGCTTTGACTATAAAATCACGCAATCACCTTACCGTTCACCGCTATATGGACTGTCTGACCATCGACTCCCTTGAAGTTTAGAGTATTGGTGGTAGGGTCGAAAATCAAATTGATGTAGTTGATTCTCAAGTTCTTTTCCGTATGTATATCTCCCACGCAATAGAGCTTGTCTTTAGTAAGTTCTAACCAAGCATTCAAGGATATAATATTTGCACCTCTACCAAAATTGTGTTCCTTATTTCCGTTGGCGCGAGTCCAGAACTGAACGATAGGTTCGGACTTAGAACGAGCAAACATCGTACTTGTGAGGATAATATCTTTCGTAGTGAGTGGGCCAGTCATCGTTCCGCCACTTTTCGGCAGGTAGTTATCCAACATGGAGTCAATATCACTACTGTTATAGTAATTATCATCCATCTCCTGAAGATTGTAATAATTGCTTGTCACCCAATCCTCAGTAGCAAAACCACTGACATCTGGTATCTCGCTCGCTTTCGCCATCCTCGTCCATGACTGCCATGCACTGTTTCTTATATAGCGAGTGTAGAGTTCTCCATCATTACCCAACGCTAATTGGTGGTCACATGAAGAATTGATATAAGCTCCCATGTGTATTACAGAAGCATTCACAGGAGGCAGTCCTGTAATATCTGTTTCACTACCTTTGGCAAGGAAGTATTTCATCGAATATGTTCCTTCGGACGGAAAGTCTTTGCCACTTGATATTGCAGCACCACCATACAGAGCATAAGCATCACTTGCAGACAATGAATAATTTGCACGGGAGGCATAACTGACAGACTGACTGCCAATGTTACCTGTATTGATAGCCGAAGCCTTGGGCTGATAGATGCTCTCCGCCTCTGTCTTGGTCAGGAACTTGCTCTTGATTGCAGAGACAAGTGCTTCAATCGTTTCTAATAGTGCTATTTTAATCATTTATCATTTGTTTTATTGTTTGCTCTTCGATAATTCCATAGGAGGTTGCCTGCAACCGCTTGAGGGTCGCAGACAACTGCTCCTTTGTCTCGTGGTCAACGACGGCATCCGTAATCGTCAATGGATATACGAGTACACCGTCGTAGTATATTCTCTTTACGTATGCCATGTGTCGTTGTGAGTTTAGAACATTGCGTTTATCTCTTCATCCGTGATGGCAACGAGGTCAGTCTTTGCGATGTATGTAGCATCGGCTGTTGACTTCGCCATCTTGCCGTCCACCGTCTTCTCGATTTTGCCGAGAGCAACGCTGATAGAGTCTCCTGCTGCAACAGAACCAGCCGATGAAGGCTTGGAATAGCCTGTCTTGACCTTAATCTCGGTAGAGTCGTATGTAGGCTTAGATGGAGCTTTTGCCCATGAAGGTACATCGCTTGCCGGGAGAGTGGTAGGATAAGCAGGGAGATTGACCACACCGCTTGTCTTGGTCTGCTCCACACCGTCTATCTTCACGGTCTGCACTGCAGTGTCCGCCTTTGCGCCCTGTGTGCTTGTAGCTGCGTCCTTGATACCGTAGCCAGCAAGGGTGGTAGCCTTGTCCGCCTTGCCGGAAATGGCTGATGCCACCGCCTTGCCGTTGACAGGAGCTGTGCCTGTAGGGGAGTAGGTACTGGTGGTGTCGCTGGCAGGAAGAGAAGTAGGATAAGCAGGGATAACGACTGACGTGCCTGATTTCAGTTCCGTATCGTTACCACTAATCTTCACGCTCTGCACTGCGGAGTCCGCCTTTGCACCCTGCGCCTTGGTTGCCACGGCAGAAGCCTTAGCGTAAGTCGTTGTGATAGTATTACCTGCCGAGTCCTTTGTGGCTTTGTCAGCAGAGCCTGCAGATGTGGCATAGTCTGCTCTTGTCGCATGCTCTGCTTCACTTGCTGTACCTGTCGTATAGACTTCATAGCCATCTTCAGTACTAAGTTTGCTCTCGTCCACAATGAAGTACATCCTACCTGAAGATGTCACCTTGACGGTATCGCCCATCTGTACCTGTTCTGTAGTAAGAGCGAAACGTGCCTGGTCGTCTGCAACGACAATGAGACGTTCCAATGCGCCCTTCGGCATGTTCTTCATAGGGATGATACCATCGAGAGTAGATGATGGAACCTTACCGCCAGCCTTTACCTCACCTACCTTCAAGTCACCATTCTTGATTGCTGATACGAGCGTCTGCAATCCTGCGCTGTCTAATACTTTTGTCTGTGCCATATTTGTTGATGTTTATAAGTTATAAGTTTGGATATTCGTCTTCAAGGTCATACTCTCCCTTGGGGATGTCCCTGACGGTAAAGCCAGATGGCACCTCGGTTGAGATGTTGCTACTTCCGAGCGACACCGTCCCTATGGAGATGTTGCTACATCCGAGCGGCACCGTCCCTATGGAGAGATTCCCAGAACTAAGGTTGACATGCACTTCATCATGACTGTCATTGTGAAGAATTGTTGATACCATAAGATTGCCTATTTTTCTTGGTTTGTTGTGGAAACGAGTTCGAAAGCTTCAGGCATATCCACCGCCGTCTGCCCGTCCTCATCTTTGTTTTCCCATAGCGTTATACCATGCACGCCCGTCCTTCTGTGCTCTATCCCGCGAAACTTGAAAATCAGGCAATTTCCGTCCGTCTCATACTTGACTTTTATCCTACTTCCATAAGGATCCACGATTTCGAGCGTCAGACGACGTCCGGACAACGGCAGAGGAAGCCCGTTTGTCTGGATTGCCCATCTGAAGATAATGTCTTTGCCTTTTCGTATTTTTATCATAACTGAATTTAATTTATCTGTAAAACGCAAGAAAGTGCAGGCATAGAAAGCAGAAGCCTCGTGTATCACTACAGGAGGCTTCGAATAATAAAATACTACTGTTAAGTAATGATCAAAAAAATCTATTACCTTCTACTACAACCAATAAAACTAAATTATGGTTTATTCTACACCCTTATGATTTCGAGACAAAAGTAATATATATATATTGCATACCAAAATACGACCATATTACGCAATTACGATGATAACTGCAGAAAAACTTTGTGCACGCCTTCATACCCATAAATATCTGACTTCCAGCGATAAAATCTTTGCTTCTTTGGATTTGCAAAGAAGAAAGAACAAAACGACCCCTGCACCGCCCTCCGCCCGAACCGTAATTACTCCCTTGCGCTGTATCGGAATATGTAAAGTGCCATTGGCGGTCATCAGGGCGTTGGCTGCATTTTTCTTGTGCTTCGACGCCTCCTCTATCAAAACGTAATTACACAAAAAAGAAAGCAGGTGACCGCATCACTGCGACCACCTGCCAGAATATATTTATCATTATGAAAGAAAAAACAACAAGACTACACCCTAACAGAATCCGCCACCGCCTCCGCCAGCGATGATTGGAGACTTTTCAGTTTCGACGGCTATGCATAGAGTATCAAAAGCGTCAGAGCCGTCAGTTCTACCTTCAAGTCTGTTTTCTTCTGTTTCACGAACTTTCTCTCCCGTCTTGTCCTTCTGGTTAGTACCGTTAACGGTCATGGCAGAGTCAATAGACACAAGGAGGTCTGGATTGTTAGGTTCATTGATAAGGATATGATAGATGCCCTTGCCACGGAACATTCCGTTGATTAGGTTCTGCTTGACAGGGTGAAACCAAGGTTTGCCGATATACTTCTCATGGACTATCCAGCCGTGCTTTTCAAAGCACCTGGTAATGATGGTATGAAAATCATGCGAGCTGACGCCATAGTCATTACCGACAAATGTCGAGTCGAAGGCAAACACGATTTCTTTCCGTCGAAGTGGAGAATAGTATTCACAGATATTGTCCACAAGTTCAGGCAGTCGTGCATCATATTTCACGAAGAAACTTTTCAGGATCCTCAGTTGCATATCCACTCCAGGCTGTCCTACCACTCCCCAGTTGATATTAGCATTAGCATCGAATGCCACCCAGAGAGGAGCACCCTTATCTATGTCAGAATCGGTACGACAGTCCACATGGCTCAATTTGCCCATATCATATCCGAGGGAGTCGATGTACGTCTTATCGACAGCGGTATAGAGATTGGCATCCGTCTTACCGTTGTAGAAAGAATCTTCGGAATGTTCCACACGCTTACACATGATTGTAGTGCGGAAAGTGGCTGACGGCATATCACGGTAACATTGCGCTATGAAGTCCTCGCCCAGTATCTCCAAGTTCTCAATAGAAGAAAATTCCTTATAGAGGTAAGTGTCAGCACGAAGCATATTGATAGCCTTTGACATTTTGCGGAGATAGAACATATCCTCCTTAGTAGGACGCTCTCTCCGCTCAATCTTGGCGTATATGCTATTGCGCAGTTCCATATACGAAGCGAGGAGACTCTCGAGCATCAGCACCTTATCGTTGTCACACTTCTCTCGATCATTCAAGAACCACGAGCCCTTCTTGGTGGTGGGCATATCAGAGAACTTGGCTATGCCATGATGGTAATAGAGTTTTCCAAAGAGGTTTCCATTACCTCGATTGGCTGGAATGGTCTCGTCCTTCAGCTGTTCAAAGTCGATGAACTTAGCCTCGTCGATAAGCACGAAGTCAAAAGACTGAGAGTTGGATGTACCCTTGCGGTCCTGACTGATAATAGTGGCATAGGCACCATTATAGAACGACAGAGTGTTTTCCCAGTCCATAGGCTTGATGACAGGTTCCTTCCATCCCCATGCCTTTGCCGGCTTCTTACCCCAAGCATAATGGACGTTCTCCACGAATCCCCACCTTCGGAGGTGGGTGTCCCAAGACGGAATGATGTTTGTCCACATACGTTTTGAGTTAGGACCGACAAGAGCGGTGTTACTACCGGGCATTCCCTCGTGATTGCGACGCAAGATAGAGGCACAGATAAGACCCTTGCCTATACCACGACCGCCCACGATAGTCATATTCTTGGTCATCATGGCCAGGGAATAGGCTTGAGCTCTATTCGCATATTGTTGTAGGTAATCCATCTGTAGTTCTTTTTTCGATTGGTAATTCTTTGGAAGCCTCCGTTATCTCAAGTATCTCCGCATCTTCGGCAATCTCATTAAGACGGGAATGTGAGTAACGGGCAATTGTTTCATCTATGACGCGTCTGACATTAGGAATAGGAGTGAAACCCAATACAGAGACATCAAATGTGAATACGATACGTGGTATAGCTTCATATCCACAGTCACGCTCATCAGCTTTGTCGAGTTGGTTATATTTACCATATTGCTGAGCTAACTTGGCAATGGCATTGGCATCATTCATACGCATGGCAATGGCATATCCTTCCATTATCATATTGTTGAAGCGCCATCGGTGCCATTCCTTAGAGCAGTTCTGAAGATTGCCGACTACAGCATGCAAGATTTCCAGATCTTCATATGCCGTTCGTCGTTTCAGTTCTTCCCCGCCAGGACCTTTATATTGTGCCATTATATAATCCACGTACTCCTTGTCCTTTTTCATTGGAGTGCGTAGCATATAATTGTACACATCTCTGAGGCGGATGATTCGGTTAATCGATTGTTCATCCACCTTTTTAGCCCTCAGTTCTTCGACTGAAAGCATCAGATTGTCAGCATATCTATCAATAGGGAATCTCATATCATCAGTAATCTATAGCAATAAGCGCATCGCGCAGATACTTGTTAGCCTCGTCTGTGGCGGTCGGAGAGCCAACTTGTGCGAGCTTCAAAGTCTGTCGATGGAGTTCTCTTGCCTGTTGGGCAAGGACTTTGCGATACATCTTACCGATAGGGCAGAACCGATTTGACAACATAGAAACTTGGTCACCATTCAAGTCCAAAAGGTCTCCAATCTGCTGTGGTGTCATCATCAGGTATGCCAGTTCTTCTATTTTCTGTAATAATTCCTCGTCCATTTTTTATATCGAGTTCCACCGCACTATCGCCACATATACTGACGAATTGTGCCATGAGAACTTCAAATACGACTTTGTCTGTTGTTATTATTGTACATTCTGCCCTTCCTCCGTAAGTCTGGTTCTGAGACGTAACTACAGAGACACTGAAGTGATTATTACGGATGAGCAGGATTTTAGAGTGGTTTTGCCCCAGGAACACATTGTCAAAAGTGTCCGCCAGTAGCCTTTCGAGATGAATTGTCTTACGCGCAGCTCGCTGATCGAGCAATATCATAGACTTTCTTACCAGTTTTTCCCGCTTTAAGAGATGAAATCCATTGAGAAAAGGTTCGCTCGTGGAATAACTGCTCAAGAATACATCTGCAGGGCCTGTCTGTGGCAACAGCCAGCGGAGAAGGCTTAGCGTATGAAGCCCCTGCCCAAAATAAGCTTGTACGGCTGTATATTGGACAGGTCTAAGAAAGGAATTGATATCAATCATGTAGGCATGGTCAGATAGATGGAATGCTGATGCCAGCTGCTTTAAGTCTCTCAAGAGTTCCCGGCTTGAAGGTCTGTTTCAGAGCAACGAGAGTGTTAACTGCTTCTTGCACCTTGGCAAGTTGCTCCTCACTCGGATTTGTGTTGTTCAGGTTACGAGTGATAGCAGCACGACACTTCTGGATAACCTTGACATTATCTGTCACCACATTATCGTCTTTCTCTGCATGGTCATCAGCTGCTGTATCAGGTTCCAACTCATAGCTGTCGTAGATGGCATAGTCGTTTCTGATGTCGGTATCGGTCTGACGCAACATGAAACAGAGCTCATTGCCATCGCAAGGCTCATAGTCGGACTTGCTGATCATATTAGTCAGCTGTATATGGAGACTTCGCATCTTCTTCCATCGTTCTGCGTTTTTGTCCCAGAGATTCTTGATTTCTTCTGGCAACGAATCGTGATCCTCTCGTTTGCCACGAACGCCAGTTACAGGGATGGCAGCGTCCTCATCTTCCGGATCAATACCTTCAGGAGAGAGAGAAAGTGTTTGGGAGATTGTCTCTACAGTCTCTTTGTTGTACTGTTCTACATCTTCACGCTTCAAACCTCGGTTATGAATTTCGTAATGTTTCTGAAGTTCAGAACGAATCCATGGCAAGAAAGCCTGCGGTCTTCTTACGGCAGAATTATAAAGCGCACGATAATGACCTGGCGAAACCTTTAACATCAGAGTCGCGCCAGCAATAATCTCGTCCTCAGACGGATTTTCTTTCTTCAGGAATACGTAGATTTGCTGAAATAAAAGTTGTGTCATAGCTAAACAAATGTAAAAATCGAAGGCTGGCATTCAATTGCCTGCCTCCGACGTTATAAGAATGGCATAAAGAACACTAAGCAGAGATTTTCTCCACCTTACCAGTTGCACAGTCGTACTGTTCAGTTGCTGAGATTTGCAGTTTACCCACGTATGTAGGTATTGGGCACTCGTCATAGCAATTGATGGCAAAAGTAGAGGTGGTAGAGCCAGTGGACTCAGCACCTGTGTCGCCTGATGGAGCGGTCTTGGTCTCGAAAGCTTCATTGCCAAGAACGACAAATGAGCCGTCCTTCTGCTGTACGACATAGACTATATCGTCACTCACAGCCTGACGTGCAAAACCCTTCAGAGCATCCGGCTGACCGGCAAAGATGGCATTGAGCTGATTGTTGAAGAGCTCAGAACCACGTTCGCCCACAGTCTCGAAAGTAACATTTGATGCTTCTGGTTTAAGGTCAAGACTTTGGAAGAAAGTTCCGTCGGCGAGCGAAAAATCTCCCTTGTATTTTGCAAGGTCACCCATGGTAACAGAGGTTTCTCCGACACCATTGAGTACTGGCCACACAGCGATACCAATCTTCGGAACATAGAAGATGCGTCGGCGGATGCCTGGCTTGGCTTTTTGACCAGGACAAGCCGTTACCGACTCGTATAATGTTTTTGAAGTGCAATTACTATCCATAATGTTATAAAGTTAGAGATTAGAGAGTAAGTTTACCGACATGGAAACGCTCCTTGGACAGAGTACGTATCTGAGCTCCATATACACCAGCGAAGAGGAATGTGAATACCCATGGCTTGTACTCCTTGATGCGTGCCTGGTTCTCCTGAGAGTTGATATCGGTACCGAGCAGGAAGTTCTGTTTGACAGAAATCTTAACGGTGCCAGACCCTGCAAGATTGCTGAGCGGTGCGAATTTGCACTTACCGAAAGAGTTTTCAATAGTGAGTTTCTTGTAATCGGTGTTGTAAGGAAGAGAACCATTGCGAGCCTGATAGTCCTCAAGATACATGTTGTATATCGCAGGATCGAGATACATATAAGTATCGATAGCTTTCAGCTGTTTGTCTGCAGATTCATAGAAAGCCTTGAGAGCGTCAACGGTGTTCGTCTTAGTAAGCTTTTCGCCAAAGGTGAAGAGGTTGCCTTTATCAGCACTGATTTTGCCTGCTTCGATTTCCTTGTCGATAATTGTGTCGAAGCCATCGAACAAGTCCACTGTCTTTGTTCCGCTGACATTACGTTTAGCATTGAACACATGATCATTAAGATGCGAACCGATTTTGGCAGCAAAGAGCGTGAGAATTTCACGGGCAAGTTGCATGTCGTTAGGCTGATCAGCGTTGATGATATGGGTTCCATAGATGGAGTTAAAGACTTCCATAGGGTCGAAGTCGTAAGTACAGTTGCCTGGATATACCTGAAGTGTACGTCCGTCAATATGATAATCAGCGTCCTCCTTACGTTCACGTGACCATGGACCGAGCTGAGCATCTCCGACGAGTTCACCGAAAGTAACGCTGTTGCGGACACCAGGGACAAGAGTAATGTACTTGAGCGTTTCTTCCTTGAGAATTTCAAGAGGCATAATTATAAGTTGACGCTGGTAAGTAGCGGCCGAAGTTTCAAGAATCTCCGGCGTGATGCGCTCCTTCATCTCATCAGGAGTCATCAATGTCTGTGCATTTGTTTTTGCCATGTTAGAGAAGTGATTTGATAGATTCATACATAGAGGCACTGGTGACAGGTTCTGCCTCGGATTTAACTTGTGTGGACGAGTGTTCTCCTACCTCGTTCTTGAACTCGTCGAACTTGGATTGAAGGCTTTGCAAGTTACTTTCGGCAGTCTCCTTTGCGGAATTTGCCTCGGCAACCGAGTTTTTCTCGGTCTGCAGGTCCTTTTCAAGATCTGAAATGCGACCATCCTTCTCCTTGAGTGCAGCTTCAAGTTTGTTGAGCTGGTCTTCAGTGAGCACAATCTCACCTTTCTCGTTTGCTGTGATGTCGGTGACTGCCAAACATGCACAGACTAAGTTGAGGATAATTTTCTTCATAGTTTTATTTGATTTATTCTCGATGATATGTTTGTCATTCATGGCGCGAGAGAAAGTTGACAAGCTTTCACGCATTCGGGTCCAAAAAGAATTGCGTTCATCTTCATTCATAGGAATATCAGGAATGCCATAATGAGCGGTAAGACCATCCCGAGATACACAAGAATTCTTGACAGCTTTAGCTTGAGAAGTACTTTCCTCGTCATCGATAATGGCATCTACAATGCCGAAATCGAGAGCAGCTTCTGCGAGCATCCACTTTTCTTTGTCCATCATAGCCAAGTTCTCCTCAAGAGACTTATTGTTGCGAGATGAATATATGGAGGCTATTGCCTTGTCGAAGGTGTCAAGTTCGCTCCGCTTCTTTTTGAAATTCTCTATTATTGTATCGAGCCCTTGCTTATTGGCAGAAGTCCACAAATCCAACGAACAGCTACTGTTGTGTATAAGCATCAGTGAGCCTTTCGCAATTTTGACACTTTTCGCCTTCATGCAAAGAATGGTTGCTGCAGAAGCAGTCATACCGATTATGTACATATTGCATTTACCATGAGAAGCAATAAGCTCACATATTGCAATACCATCATCAAGATAGCCACCAGGTGAAGACACCGCAATATTGACTTCCTTGTCTTTATTTTCTTCAAGGAATCTTTTAACATCATTGAATGTAGTTCCACGTTGCCCCGTCCACCAATCGTAGGCGCATCCGATAGTGCCTGTTATGTAAAAATCGTATATCATCTTTTTTTATTGCAAAGATAGGAGAATCCCGAACAGAAACAAAATACGGTTAGTCAACAAGTTCCAACAATGGGAATATGGATTTCCATGTTATGACAACACGCTTCATAGAAGTATTCTTTGGATCGTCAGGAAAATTGGCTGTCTCTTTAATAATAGGATAAGGTCTGTCGTTCGAGCCCATAAGATATCGCTTCCCTCTGACTGAAGTCAAACGGAATACCGACCTCTGACTCTTTGTTAATTCTCGGTCAGGACTGTAGAATGAGACGGTGGTAGTATAATACTTTTGTCCGTTTTCGAAAGAATCTTCAACTTTCACATCTGCGAGTTCCTTAATGGGTATAACTTTCCAGTCACAATCTACTTTTAGGCAAGATTTATTCCCGTCAAAAACATCCAATGCATTAAGTTTGCTTGCACTTGTTGTTTCGATGCTAATGATGTGTACTAACTTATACATATTTGAACACGTATTTACAGGTATGATATTTTTAATAGTTTTTGTGGAGAAAAACGCAAGTTAAACAATGTTAATGCCTTTCGTGTTTATAACCGCGAGATATATTGATTCCAACAGACTTCCTATAACGGTCTTTTATCCGCTGAAATTTCATTCTTAGATTTTCATAGTTATTTCCTGTCCTCGTAATGCCATTGTTCTCCATCCAGTCAAGGACAAGCAACGAAAGTTGAACTTTACGTTTAGAGATATCAGACAGATCTTCCCACATGTGCATTACGAACAAGTCATCGATTGCTTCTGCAATGGCAATCTTTCCATAATGTGGGATGTAGTTATAGACTTCTGGCTTTTTAGACTGCGAACCGAGGAGCTGTATTGCCAATTCTCCTTCTTGTTGCGTATCAGGTGCTATTCCTTGCGGTCTGGTACGTGAGAAATGTCGGATGACATGATTAAGGTTGGTGCCTGTTGGGAAAACTGCAGGTCTGCCAAAATGGTGTTCGCACCACTCTTTTTCGTATAGGGGTAGTTTAATATAGATTTGGATATTGCTCATAACTCTCTAATTTTGAGTGCAAATATACAAAATAAATTCGGTTTTATATGATATTACTCGGTTATATTTGCACAAAAATTTTTATTTCACACGTAGATATAAAAGTCTGCACACATTTGTAATTTTTGCACACAAATTATTAACAACGTGAATATCAGTAAGATAGCATGCATAATCGATGTGTGCAAAAGCAAAAAAACGTGTTCAAAAGTGGTGTTTTTGTGTGCAAAAAAAACTGTGTGTTCAAAATGTGTGCAAATTTGTGCTCGTTGTGTGCAACATTTTTTGCCTTTTATACATGATTTATCTTTCTATATATCAATGTGTTATATAGTTTGTGTGCAGTTGTGTGCAGTTGTGTGCAGTGTTTTTCTCGCGTGTGCGCACGCGTGTAAAAGCTACTTTTTATCAAAATGGTAACAATTTTTACAGAAAAGTAAAACCACTGACGTATCTGCGCCAGTGGTCAACAATAAAAACAATGATTATAGACTTACTATTAGTCTTAAAACAATTCAGGTTCTCTTCTTTTAGCGAAATGCATAGTTTCTTCTTCTTCCTCCTTCTCAACTCGGCGATTTGCATAATCTTCTGTGAAGGATTCGAGATTGAGGTCGAACTTTTCCTTCAACATTTCATAATCGAAGCACATGCATCGATCGAATTTCTCTACTGTCAGCATTTTCATCTGTCCTTTATCGTCTTTAACAGCCGTCTGCTTTATGTGCCCATCTTCATACACCTTCCATCGCTCAGATGCTTTTACGCCTAAATAAGCACCTGATGTCGTGAGGTAGTATTTGATTGAATCCTTAGCCATTATCGTGTCTCCCTGTTGCCTTGCCATTTTTCGATATTGTCCGATAAAATGAGCAAGGCGTAACATGAGGACAGGTTTTGTCTTTTGGAATTCACGTTCGACCTTATCAGTCTTTAGTTTCTTCAGGTATTTTACCTTGAAGTCGGCTTCTGAATAAATCATGCCTTCTTCGTACAGATATGCAAGCGCATTCCAGAGATTACCAAGTTCGTTATTGCTGATAATCTCCGAGTTCTGACGCTTGATTCCTGCGACACATAGCTTTTTCATTTCTTCATAACTCCATGGCAGAGCCAACACCTGGTACAATACTTTATATGATGTCAATAATATAACCCAGTTACGCCAGAGTCGGTCTTCTACTTCTTCTCCATCAAGCATGTCATACACATCATTGGTTACATTGCTGTATTCTTCATAGAAGGTGTTACAAAATAGAGCCCTATGTGCAATAATTTGTTGGGTTAAATGCTGAAGGCCCAGTTTGCGTATATCTGCAAGATGGTTGAATTTGTTTTTGGAATCACGATCATGCGTCGTACTATCGTGTGTAAGATATATCATTCGAGAAAACATTGCAATATCCAAGGTAGGCATCTCCTGACCAGACACTATTACTCCACAATCCACAGGAGTCTTTTCCACCTGCTTCCCTCTATCCATGTCAATCCTGGAACGCCCAACTCCATCGTAGGAACCTTTGATGATCTCTATTATACGCATATCGAGAGTGTTCTTATACTCATCGAGATGCACCATGCCATTAGCTGACGCTGCCAGTACCTGTGATAGTCCCGGAGCGGTCGTATTCCTTAGATTAAGTGGTCTGTCTCCAATTGTGAAAAATCTCATCAGCGTAATTCCAAGTTCGGACTTACCACTTCCTTTCGGTCCGAAGAGATTCAGCAATGGAAAATTGGTGGTATATGATGTTATGATGTCACGAAACAATGATGACAACACATAGCATAAGCTAATTTTACCATTGTCGCCAAATACATCACTTATCATCTTGGCAAACTCAGGCATTGAAATCGTACTATGTGCTTCTGGCATTATGAATTGCCGTTCGAATCCAAAATAACTTACATCATCTGCATATATATCACTCGCACCTTGCAGATAGTAATTATCCATGGATTTCTCCACATTATGTAGATGTACAATACCCATGTTATCAGCAGGGTACCAGCCGTTCTCATATATACATCCATTGCCAAATGCCCAGAAGCCTTTCTTTTGCCATCCGTATTGACGTATGCGAATTGCTGTACCAGTAATATCGAAAAGATATGCCTTTAGTCTCTTCAGTTCCTCTATGCCTGCTATCCAGCGGAAATTTCCAGCCGATTCTACTTTTATCATAAACTTAGGCATCGATACCAGTTCTTCTGCATTAAGTTCCAGCGTACGCTTTATTCCTTCTGCATTAGTGATTTCGTACAAACGCCTCGAATCATCCACGCCAAGGATATGAAATAACGGTTTCATCTTGAAATTGCTCCACTGCTTCTCTGCTCCGTTTTCGTTGCTCCAATAACAGTTATGCTCCTCATAGAAACCATATTTGCGAAGGTCGATACCTGATTTCTTCGAACTTGCCTTTGCCCTAGCCTCATTCCTTCTTTTTTTTGCATCATTTAGGGCATTTTTCCACAGCGCCTTGTGTCCATAAGCTTCAGCAAGAGCTGTTAGAAGTCCATCTTGAGTGTATTGGTCTTTTTCGAGAATAAGCACATCACATATATCACGAACGCTATCGCTCTTGGCTGTGTCCGTAAGGTTGTCGTTGTAATTGTGCCTGGCAAACCAGACAACGAAATCTTCCGCCTTAATCTCATCTACTTGATTCTTGTTTTGAAAAAAACTATCGGCATCCTGTTTCCTACCGTCTTCTGTTTGCGGAATTTCTTTTACAGATACACGAAAACCCTGCTCCATAGCAGTTCTTCCATTCTTGATGACAGCATTGATGCCTGCTTCGTCTGCGTCAGGAATAAAGCAGAGTTTTGCGTGATATCTCTTTAATAGAGCCAAGTGCTCTTTGGTTAATGCTGTTCCCAAAGCTGCAATAGTGTTATAAACACCTATGCTTTGCATTGTGATTACGTCAGGACCGCCTTCAACTACATAAAATAATTCCTGTTTTGCTCCTTCTCTTTTTGCAATGTCAAGACCGAAAAGATGCTTGGATTTGTTCCATAGCCAAGACTCACATCCATTGAGATACTTCGCACTCTTTTCTTTGTGCTCGTCCATTGTCCTTGCAGTATATGATATAATCCGTCCACTACTATCTCTGACAGGAATCATTAGTCGGTCATTGTAAAAGCCATAATCATTACCTCTATCCGATGTTCTAACCAAACCTAACTCCTTCATCAGGCTTACAGACAATCCTTTCTGTCTGGCAAACAGTATTATATCATCCCATTCTTTAGGAGCATAACCGATACCTCTTTCCTGTACTTCATCTTTTCCCCACCTGTTGATGGCATACGCTTTGGCGGCTATTGCTTCTGGTGTATTAGCATTTAGACATTCTACGAAATGCTCGTTGAGATAGTTGAAAATAGTATATCCGGATTCTCTTTTTCTGCTCAGCTCGACCTCTTCTGGATCTTTTTCAGTTTCTTCCTCAACTTGGATGTGGTACTTACTTCCGAGGATTTTGCAAGCCTGGTAAAAATTACAGTTTTCTTCTTCAATAATGAATTGTATGGCATTACCACCCTTGCCGCAACCGAAGCAATGCCAGATGTTCTTGGAAGGAGACACAATAAACGACGGAGTCCTTTCGTTGTGAAAAGGACAACATCCCTTATAATTAACTCCCGACTTTTTTAGAGAAATGTAATCGGAGACCACATCCACTATGTTTAATTCAAGAAGTTTGTCTATGGTAGATTGTTGAATCATTGTATGAGTTTTTATTGTTAGTCGCAAAATTACTCTTCGCTAAGCAACGAACAAAATATTATAATAAGACATTCAGAACCAAATGTTCTATGGCTTATAGTATCGCTATAAAAAATTTAGCAACATCTTTTGTAGAATTCAGTTTCAGTTTCTTTTTTATATTCTGTATAGTATTCTTAATTGTAGAAGGACTTATTCTTAATCTTATAGACGCTTCATCGTAAGACATTCCACTATATATCATTGATGCCACTTCCGTTTCTCTCTCCGTAAGTCCAAATGGCTTTGGCCTGCAAATAATACCTGACATTGTGCATTCTTCTCTTAGTGGGCAAGATACATCTTCTATGTGTAGCACCTCATCCTGTACGTCATGCGTTAGACCGTCATAATTCCCGAAATTACAACGGATAAAGCGACTTACTCGCAGATAATCGTAATGCACTCTGTTCAGCTTGGATGCCGAATACATCTGATTCAAGGCCATAAGAGCTTCTGGATATTGACGCTCAATTAGGTCAAGCATAAATTTACTGAGTTCAATATCACTCTCTTGATACAGATAAGATTCATTATCATTTATCTGATACATTACTCTGCCTTTAGGAGTCATGAAGAACTCCAGTCGCTTTGATTTTAATGTCATAGTGATTGCATTTTATCAATTACTTCATTTATTACCTTAATTTCCAGAGCGTTCCACTTTCCATTGCTCAGTTTTTTGAATACAGTCGAAGAACTTTTACAAATGCTTTCTGCAACATTTCGAACAAATTCATCCTTTTTTCCGAATGGCATACTTTTGTAATAGTCACTAATTCCTATAGAATCTAATTTCATCATATAAAATTTGGTTATTATCAAAAATGTTATTATATTTGTTCGCAAAAATACAACAATTAAGTAATATACGCAAATATAACCGAATTAAATTTCTGTTTTATATACGTTTTTAACATTTATTACCTTACACCGTTATGAAATACAGAGGAACAAGACTTTACAAACTCGTACAATCAGGAAGAGGTAGCTACACCGACCTTGCTGAAAAAATGGCGAAATACCGGAAGGTTCGAAAAAATTCTTCCGACAAACCGTATCGTATCGAATCACTGTACCAGGATGGTCATAATATCACTCTTAGTACACTCACAGCCCTTATTAAAGAAACTGGCAAACCTATTGATTTCTTTGTGGATTTCGAACCATGGGAGCTTTCATCTGAACATTCCGTATCGCTGCATGACAATATTGCTAACAAGTATGCTACCGACGAAGAAACGGAACGCATCAATCATCTGAATGAGATTATTCACCTTAAAGACGAACTTCTCAAAGAAAAGGAACGAGTCATTTCTATGAAAGATACCGAAATTGAACAGTTGAAAAAGCGAATTGATGACCTACTTTTAATTGCTCAAGGACAAAACTCGGACATAAAACAATAATAAAACAAACATCAAACCTTGTTATAACTGCGTTTTACGGCGTTATAACAAGGTTTCTTTTTATGAATTAAACTTTTGGTTTCAGACAACGTAAGGACACGATTTTAGTATTTTAACTATATTTACTCAACAATATAGCCTATTAAGATGCCGTATGCCTCAGATTGTTGGTTCGAGCCTCCGCAACTAATAACGACATAGCAAGTTGTAATACAACGAGTTATGTCGTTTTTTCGTTTTATTGTGCGACAAATCTGCGACAAGATAGGGCGAAAAGTCAAGTTTATGTAGCTAACTCGCTCTAAATTGGACTTTGATTGAATATCAAGAACTTGGGCGTTTGCCTA
>SAMEA104315429__coassemble_340_pt1 | contig 48204 bp, 26 predicted proteins | sample SAMEA104315429__metabat2_high_PE_009 | metagenome-assembled genome bin SAMEA104315429 (sample SAMEA104315429) | gut metagenome | biome: Monkey gut; feature: monkey-associated habitat; material: faeces | place: China | collected 2013
TTTGGATTTGTTACAAATATCCGAGATTTTATGTTTGGATTTGTTACAAATATCCGAGATTTCATATTTGGATTTGTTACAAATAAATGTATAATCATTTGATTATCTGGTATTTTTTATTTATCTTTGCACCGTAAAGTGATAACTAAATAAGAGAATAGAATTATTTATATAAAATAAGGAGTGATATGTTTGAGAGAAAAGCTTTGGCATGGTTGCGTTCCTGGAAGAATAAGGAAAGCCATAAACCATTGGTAATTCGAGGTGCAAGACAGGTAGGCAAGACATCACTGGTGGATGCCTTTGGTAAGGATTTTGATGTCTATTTGAAATTCAATTTGGATGACATAAGCGACAGAAGTATCTTTGAAAAGGAAATGCCAATAAAGGAGCTTTATTCCATTCTGCTTGCCATTCGTGGCAAAAAGAAGTATGAAGGTAGCACATTGATATTCATTGACGAGATACAAAATTCCCCTATCGCCATAAAGATGCTCAGATATTTCTATGAGGAATACCCTGAGGTGTATGTGATAGCCGCAGGATCCCTACTTGAAACTATGCTCGACCGAAATAAGCACATCAGTTTTCCTGTCGGTAGGGTTGAGTATATGGTGCTCCGCCCTTGCACTTTTGATGAATTTTTAGGTGCCGTTGACGAAAAAGGACTTCATGATATGATCTGTTCGGCTACAGTACCAGAGGCATTGCATAGTTATGTCATGACATTATTTAATAAGTATGCCCTTGTGGGAGGAATGCCACAAGCTGTTGCCGAATATGCAAGAACATCAGACATCATTGCCCTTGACGATATATATCAGTCTCTCATAGCAGGATATATGGACGATGTAGAGAAATACACCACGACAGATATGAGCCGTAATGTCATTCGTCACATCATTATGAATGGATGGGCTTATGCGGACGAGCAGATTACTTTCGATCATTTTGCATCCTCCAATTATAAAAGTCGTGAAGTGGGCGAAGCAATGCGAACTTTGCAAAAGACTATGCTATTAGAACTTGTATATCCTTCAGTAGAAACAAACGTGCCTATCGTGCCTGACATGAAAAAGCGTCCACGACTTATGTGGCTCGATACGGGATTGATGAATTACGCTGCAGGCATACAATCAGAACTGTATGGCATAGATAGTCTTAACGATGCTTGGAGAGGAAAAGTGGCTGAGCATATTGTTGGGCAAGAGTTGATAGGGCAAAGTGGTAGATATCTTGAAAAAAGAACATTCTGGGTTCGTTCAAACCGAAACTCACGGGCAGAGCTTGATTATCTATATCTCAGTCGCAAATATGGACTTATTCCGATAGAGGTGAAGTCTGGAGACAATGCCCATCTGAAATCCCTTCAGGAGTTTATGCTCAATTCTGATTGCAAGTATGCTTTTCGTTTTTGGAACAATCCAGAACGCACCGACTCTATACATATAGAGAGGAAAGACAAGGCTGGCAATATAATAAAGAGTAAAGACTATACTCTATGTAGTTTACCATTCTATTATGCAGGACAATTAGAAAAGGTACTTGAACGTGTCATGCAGTTGAAACAATAAAGGAATACATATTGGGACAATGACGGAATAGAATATCAATAAATAAAAATACAGAAAGATATTTTTCTCTGTTTTTATTTATAGATATTTTTTTGCCAGCATCTATTGGTATTTTATAAAAGCCCACAACAAGCCACAGCCTACATCCCATCACCATCGTATATTCCCAGAGTCCGCCACGTTATCAAGACCCTTTCTCTTCCCCCTGTAGGGGGATGCCAGATACCTTCTCCGCTTGCGGTCACCCAACCTCGTCAGCGCGATTTTTCACTTTTCACTCTTCACTAAAGAAAAGGTAACTTCCATTCTTCATTCTTAAGCATGACATTATGTAAACAATGACAGAGGGAGAAAACTCATTTTCGCAATCTATACTTTACAAAATGTCAATTTCAAATTAAAAATTTCCCAAAAAAGTAAAAAACATTTGGAGGTGTCAAGGAAATTGCATACTTTTGCCCTCGTGAGTCAGTCACAGAGTGCGTTTTGCAATGCAAAATTCGAAAAAGGAAGCATACACCAACCACTTGGACCACTGCCACGAGATGGCGGAAAGACACACCAAAAGGGAAGTAACCGCTCCCTGACAAAGGCTGGAAAGCCTAAAAAACAGAAATAAATATATAACCATATCTAAAACCAATAACTTTCTAAATCCATAACCATGAACGTAGAGAAAATTATGCAGGACCTGGCTGCAAAGCACCCAGGTGAAAATGAATACCTTCAGGCAGTTCGTGAGGTACTCGAATCCGTGAAAGACGTATATGATCAGCATCCTGAGTTTGAGCGCGCTAAGATTATCGAGCGTCTCGTAGAGCCAGAGCGTATCATCACTTTCCGTGTACCTTGGGTTGATGACAACGGTGAAATCCATGTAAACCTCGGCTACCGCGTACAATATAACAGCGCTATCGGCCCTTACAAGGGAGGTCTCCGCTTCCACCCTTCTGTAAACCTTTCTATCCTCAAGTTCCTCGGATTCGAGCAGACATTCAAGAATGGTCTTACTACTCTCCCAATGGGCGGTGGCAAGGGCGGTTCAGACTTCTCTATCCGCGGTCGTTCTGACAATGAGGTAATGCGTTTCTGCCAGGCATTCATGACAGAGCTCTATCGTCATATCGGTCCTGATGAGGACGTTCCTGCTGGAGATATCGGCGTAGGCGCTCGTGAAATCGGCTACCTCTATGGCATGTACAAGAAGCTCACACACCGTTACGAAGGCGTGCTCACAGGCAAGGGTCTTGAGTTCGGCGGTTCACGTATCCGTCCTGAGGCTACTGGCTACGGCGCTATCTACTTCGTACAGCACATGCTTCATACACACAACCTCGACATCAAGGGCAAGACTATCGCTATCAGTGGCTTCGGTAACGTAGCATGGGGTGCTGCTAAGAAGGCTACAGAGCTCGGTGGTAAGGTTGTTACCATCTCTGGTCCTGACGGTTACATCTATGACCCAGCTGGTCTCAATGAGGAGAAGATCGCTTACATGCTCGAGCTCCGCGCTTCTGGCAATGACGTTTGCGCTCCTTACGCTGAGAAGTTCCCTGGTTCTGAGTTCTACGCTGGCAAGAAGCCTTGGGAGGTTAAGGTTGACATCGCTCTCCCTTGCGCTACTCAGAATGAGCTCAATGGCGACAATGCACGTCAGATTATCGCTAATGGCGCTATCTGCGTAGCTGAGGTAAGTAACATGGGATGTACCGCAGAAGCTGCTGAGGAATTCGTAAAGACTAAGATGCTCTTCGCTCCTGGTAAGGCTGTTAACGCTGGTGGTGTTGCTACTTCTGGTCTCGAAATGACTCAGAACTCTATCCGTCTCCAGTGGAACAACGAGGAAGTTGACCGTCGTCTCCACGAGATCATGCAGAATATCCACGAGCAGTGCCTCACTTACGGCAAGCAGGCTGACGGATATATCAACTATGTCAAGGGCGCTAACGTAGCAGGCTTCATGAAGGTGGCTAAGGCTATGATGGCTCAGGGCATCGTATAATACGAAAGAAGAATATTTAGAATGAAGAAAAAGAACTGAAGAGTTGAAAAGAAAAAGAATTGAAGAGTGAAACAGCGTAATGAAGACTGTTAGGTCATAGTCAGATAATCAGATTGCGATTTGCCGGTCTTCATACGCCATTCCAATCACATTCATCTTTTCATTCCTCATATCATTCTTCATCAGATAATCATAAGTCTAATCTCAAAATTTCATTCTTCTTTGGTATTCCATATCTAAAGATAACTGCCTCTCGACATCATGAGGGCTTAAAGGAATACGCTTATTGAATAAACTTTTGATTATATTTATGTTAACGATAACCTCTCTGTTGGGTGTAAAGGCTCAGCAGAGAGGTAAAGCGTCTTATTACTCCAAGAGAGCCACAGGCGCCAGAACCACAAGCGGACAACGAATGCACCACGACTCGCTGGTATGCGCTCACCGCACACATCCTTTTGGCACAAAGCTCCTTGTCACTAATCTCAAGAACCATAAGCAAGTGGTCGTAAAAGTCATTGACCGCGGACCTTTCCATCGTGGCAGAGTCATAGACCTATCATGGGCTGCGGCTAAAGAACTCGGCATGATATCAAGCGGTGTTGCCGTCGTAGAGGTAAAGATATATCACGAAAACAAGCAAGGTCCATACCTTCCAGACCCTGACGAACTGCCAGAACTCGACTTTGAACAGAGCGAAATGGAAAGTCCTGACTCCATAGTGCCTATTTGGCAACGAAAATCTCAGGAGGCTACTGCCCAGCAAGAATCATCAGAGTCACACAAACACGCCACCAAATCACATAGCAAAGGGCATAATAAAGCCAACGCAACTGGACAATCGAATAAGAAATCCACACAGCGAGCTGTCAATTCCAACAGAAAATCTACACGCTCAAAAGCGAAAAGAAAACGCTGATGCGGTTATTAAATGAAGAATGAAGAATGAAGAATGAAGAATGAAGAATGGCTGACGCCGTTGCGGTTTCTTCTTCTTTTAGTGAAAAGTGAAGAGTGAACAATAACTGTCTGGAAGACAGTGCCAAATAACAAGCGTCCAATAACCGAAGAATCGCCAAACGCAAACATACGGAAAGCAGAGGAAAGATGCAGACGTATTGTATTTCTTAATTACCATTTGATACCTAATAATATTAACAAAATGCGAAAGAATAGAGAAAAGCGCAGAACAATGTGATATTATGATACCTATTATTGGGTATATTTGTCATTTTCTTTAGATTTTTTGCATCTATTATATTATTTTTTGTAACTTTGCAAGCACAACTTTAATAATACAACAGAGTGTTTGCAAAATTTCGATTATTATTACTCTTGATATGTTGGGGAACTACGATTGGTGTAAATGCCAGCGTAGAGGATTCTTTATGCCTCGGCGTAACAGACAAAATACTGACATCTGAGATGATGGAGCGCGTCAGCGCACGTGATTTCTGGACAGCCATACGCACGCTCGATGCCTCCACTTATGATAATCCAGAGATACTTATAGATGGTGTCCGAATTCCAAAGACTGCCCTAATAGGTCTCACTGTCGGCGAAGTAGCAGAGGTAAGGATTATCAGAGACGCGGCCAAACTGGCGCAATTAGGCATCCACGGCGGAAAAGGAGCAGTGGAAATAGTCACAAAGAAGTATGCCAAAGGTCCACTAAGTCTTGGTTACAAGGCAGACATACAGGCAGGAAAACCTGCCGATGGCAGCAAGGGCACCATGAAGGGGGCAGAGCATTGGCTTACTGCTGATGGGGGAGATGATAATGTAGGTTATCGTTTCACTGCCATCTATGACCCAGGAACGGATACGAAAACTAAGGGAACAGACCGCATTCAGATGCGTTCATATATAGGTTACAGGCGCAATGCGCTTGCCATAAGCAATGACTTGCAGTATGGTAATTATGGCATCCACGAGACATTCAATGATGATGACACCGACAAGACCCGCTTTTCCACGCTTACTGATCGTATAAGGGCGACGTTAAGCCTTATGCCAGGATTGGAAATGATGGGCTATTTCTCATTCCTTCGTCAGGAAGTGAGGCGCGATGTATTCCTATCTCCATATTCGCCTGCATTCAAGGATAAAGACAACTTGCGCAATAAAGGTACTTATGACATAATGCGTGAGACGACAATGACTTACGATGGCGGAATGAAACTCGCATATCAGAAGGCTATCATGGGGGGACATACGCTCTTTGCCTCGGCAGGAGTTAGCCTTTATAGTGGAGAAAGGGGAGGAGAGTCATACGCCGGACGCGGAATACTGAATGATATTCTCAACTATGTATCATTTACCCAGACTTATGACACACTGCGTAAACCTACAGCAGTGAGGGATTTTGAGCGCACATTGCAGTGTATGGCAAATGTGGGTTACGACTATCGTGGCTGTTACAGCGCCACGATGAATGTGACAATGAACCGCTCTTCACTCCTTGCTCCTAAGCATCGCAACGAAGTATATTGGGCTGCCGACCTGGGATGGAACATCAGTAGGGAGGCATGGATGGCAGAAAGCGGAATCGATTGCCTGCGGCTTTCTTTAGGTTTGGGAAGAAGTGCCACGGTACCTTATAGTTATAAGGCTTTTACACCGATGTATTCCAACATCACTAACGAGACATACGTATATAATTACTATCAGACGGGAGCACAATTGCAAGGCTATTACGATGAGAATATCCGTCCTGACGCAGTGACACGCGGTCTGTTGTCGCTCGACTTTGAAGCCAAAGGATGGCATCTTAATGCTTCCGGCATGCGTGCAGAGTCCACAAATATGCTCTATGGCGACGTGGGCAAGACGCTGAAGGGTAAGGACTGGACGGCAAGTGCATCGCTTTCTGCCGCTTATGATGATGTAAGGGATATGCTTGCAGGCATGGTTATCTACGGACAATGGCACCGCTGGACAGCTTCAGCATCCTTCTTCACCGATAATTGGGAGACCAATAGGTTGCAGAGCATCCAGATAGGCTACGCGTTTCCATCGCTCTGGCGCTTTGTCAAAGGCGGTATGGTGCGCCTCAGTGGTGAGGAAAATTGCCATAGGGCTTGCCTTACAGTGGAAGCTAAATTCTAAAAGGGTAAACGAAATCCATTCGACAATGAGAATAAGAATAATATATATAATGATGATAGCTTGCACAATGCTGCAGAGCTGCGATGATTTCTTCGACAAGACAGGCGACGACAGCGACGTCACTGCGGGGAAATTCTTCAAGGATGAGACAGCATTCATGCAGGCATTGACAGGCATCTATATGCAGATGCGTGCTCCAGAACTTTATGGCAACACGCTTTCGCTCGGCATGATGGAGTTCGCCTCACAGACATTAGAGCCTTATGACGAAGAGACCACGGCGGCATCTAAGCTCGATTTCGATGCGCCAGTATTGCGTCAGCGTATGGACACCATGCGGATTTGCGCTGACCGCGTCATCGAATCATGCGATAGAATAATAGATGAAGCAGAGCATACGAAGGTGGTATTCTTCACTTCAGGACTCAAGGAGATAGTTCTGGGCGAGTGTTATGCCATCAAAGCCGCCATGACCTTTGACCTCCACCGCCTTCTGGACCTTCCTATGGACGGTGTAGAGGAATGGCTTGACAAGGCAGACAGGCTGCTTTCTGCCAATGATCCCATAATGAATGCCACAAATCCATCATCGGTGAAAGTGGGCGAAATAGACCGCAGACTGCGCACTTTCCAGCTCAATGCCTATGCCGTAAAGGCACTGAAAGCCAGGGTAGCATTATGGAAAGGTGACTATCAGAAGGCATTGAACAATGCAGACTCCGTGATGCTGCATACAGATCCGGCACATGTAGCAACGCGATACCAGCTCTTTTACTTCGTCACACCGGGCAAGTATGGTTCAGATTTCTGCTTCTCCCGCGAGAATATCTTTGCTTTGTCATCGTTGCCAACCGGTTTTACCCGTCTGAGTGAAACGCTTTTCGACCAGAAGAAGGTCAGATGCCGTGCTGACATCGACAAGATATACGCCCAGCAGACCGACATCCGCCGCAGAGCATGGTTTCGTGAGCAGGAAGACGGCACACAGATAATGTCAAATAAATACGGTCCCAACACCCTGCTTACCGGCTATGTGAGCACAGAAAGCGGTGGAAGTACCGACCTACCGGCTGCAATTCCTTACATCAGGCTGGGCGAAGTGCAGCTCATAGCGGCAGAATCCCTGTGGAGATTAAATCGCAAGCAGGAGGCACGCCAACGCCTTATTGCAATGCAGTCAAGCAAGGATGTGACCTATGTAGCCGACGCATCGGAGGACGCAGATCTCCTTCCGATGATATATGATGAATACCGTCGTGACCTTTTCGGCGATGGACAGTTGTACTATCTCAATAAACGTATCAGCCGATGAAGACGAGAATATTGATCATACTGATGCTGATGGCGGCAGACACCGTGGTCTTGGCTCAAAGCAACACGCAGAAGGTAGCCAAGGAAAAGACTGCTATGGCAAAGAAAGACAGCACCAGCCAAAAGAAGGACGTGCTGCTGTCAGGCGAGATAGGCGAAACGGTCGTCACTGGATATTATTCGAAAACGAAGAATAGTTTCACGGGAACGGCAGTTCAGGTGTCAGGCAAAGAACTGATGAAAGTCAACAGCACCAATCTACTTGAGGGTCTGAAGGTATTCGATCCATCGTTTCAAGTAGTCGATACCCGTGGCATTTACGGTTCTGACCCTAATCATATCCCCGACCAAATAGAGATAAGGGGACAGAATACTATGCCAGACATCTCGCAGAGCAACCTGCAGACGGTGACCTCATTGCCTGTATTCATCCTCGATGGGTTTGAGGTAAACGTGCAGAAAGTCTATGACATAGACATCAATCGCGTGAAGAGCATCACCATATTGAAGGACGCAGCCGCAGCAGCAATATACGGTTCGCGTGCCGCAAACGGTGTAGTGGTCATTGAGACCATCACCCCTATGGCAGGAAAATTACAAATCAGCTATACGATGAACGGCAAGTTTGAAATCCCAGACCTGTCGTCCTACAATCTGATGAATGCGGCAGAAGTGCTGGAATTTCAGAAGAAAGCGGGCGTATTTGATGCTTATCGTGACGGAGAAGATGCAGGACTGAATGCCAATTCCTATAATGTGGCGCGTCGTGCCGTGCTCAGTGGCGTGGATACCTATTGGCTATCTAAGCCTCTGCAGATGGGTTTCCAGCACAAGCATTCACTCATCATCGAGGCTTCACCAAAGACATCGCTGCCTGGCGGAACGAAAGTTCGCTTCGCAGCAAACCTGAGTTACAGCAATCTCAGCGGTGCAATGAAGGGCAGTGGACGAGACACTTACGAGGCAGGCACCAAGATAATCATATCCAACCGCCGCATCAGAGTGACCAATGACTTGCAGTTTTCCATGGTAGATAGCAAGGAATCGCCTTACGGAAGCTTCTCTTCCTACACCTCGGCACTGCCTTATTATCAGGAGAAAGACGCAGAGGGAAACTACTATCGCATGCTTTCTCTAAGCAATATGGCGCCAGATGGCATTGCTCTCGGTGTGCTGGCATCCATGCAGTCGCCTGTCTATGAAGCGCGATACCTCAATAGTTACTCCACTTCGAGAGGGATGGACGTGACTAATAATTTCGGAATAAACTGGACCATCACCGATGATATCCGCCTGAAAGGGTCATTCTCACTCAGCCATGACAGTAACCGTGACGATGCATACGTATCACCAGGCAGTTTCGAATATATCAACAACAATTCATCCATCACTCCAGATGCGCTCTATCAGCGTGGCAAATACACGCTCGGACACAGTTCTTCGACCACTGTCTATGGCAGTATGCTGACATCATATACCCACAGTTTCGGGCGTTTCGATGTGCAAGCAATAGTCGGAGCTGAGGCTAAGCAGACATCAAATGAGAGCGACAGCTACACCATGACGGGATTTCTCGGCAATTCGCAGGACTATATCTCCTACGCTGTCCAGTATGAGAAGTATGGCAGAATTACGGGAGGTAAGTCAAAAGTTCGCACAGCAGGCATCTTCTGCAATCAGAATTACAGTTACGACAACCGTTATCTATGCGACCTTACTATCCGTATGGACGGCAGTTCGCTCTATGGTGACCATCAGCAGACCACGCCTTACTGGAGTGCCGGACTGAGATGGAACGTGCATAATGAGAGCTTCTTCGTCGGAAGTGGAGTGGTATCACAGCTCGCCCTGCGTGCAAATGTCGGTACTACGGGTAACCAAAACTATAACCGCAACCAGGCAAGCAACCAGTATAATTATCTGACTAAGGTCTATGAAGGATATTTCGGAGCAATAATCACCACGCTCGGCAATCCAGACCTTAAAGGACAGACCACATATAACCGCACCATCGGACTGGAAGCCTCTCTCTGGAAGAATCGTCTCAATCTGGAGTTCAACTATTACAACAACAAGACCAAGGGCAACCTGACCAGCATCACCGTCGCTCCATCATTGGGATTCGACACCTATAAGGCAAATATGGGCGACTTGCGTAATGAGGGATTTGACTTTAATGTCAGTTATTCCCCTGTACGCACAAGGAATCTCCTGGTCAATGTCACGCTCAACGGCACAAGAAATCATAACACCATACTCAAGATTTCCGATGCTCTACAGCGCTATAACGATATGGTAAATGCCAACGGTTCGGGTTCCACCACTCCTGTATTCCTCTTCAAGGAGGGCGAATCCATGAATACCATCTACGCTGTGCGGTCGCTCGGCATCGACCCTGGTACGGGAAAGGAACTCTATATCGACCGATACGGCAACACCACATATACATGGAATGCCAAGGATCAGGTGCCAGTAGGCGTCAATGAGCCTGCTCTCAATGGCTATGCCGGACTGAATATCCGCTATAAGTCATGGGAAATAGGCACTCATCTCAATTATTCTTTCGGCGCAGACAAGTATAATTATACCCTGCACCAGAAGATAGAGAACGTCAACTATATGACAAACAATGACCGCCGTGCGCTTACCGAACGATGGCAGAAGCCTGGCGATGTGGCTCTTTATAAGGCTATTACAGACAATAGTGCTACTAAGGCGACGTCAAGGTTTGTGCAAAGGGAGAAGAGACTGAGCATGACATCGCTCAGATTGGCATACAATATGGACTCTGACAGACTCCGTGGCAGCTGGATATCCATGCTTAGACTCTCCATTACGGCTAATGACCTCTTCTATGCCAGCACCATAAGGCAGGAGCGAGGGCTCAGTTATCCTTTCACCCGTTCGGTAACATTCAATGCTCAGGTGAATTTCTGACAATCGACAAAACTGCCACTGTGCCAATGGCTTTCACCGTTGGATAACAAATGGCGCAACAACGAAACAGCAAATCCACAAAACCGCATTCCACCCTATTGATTATGCGCAAAACATTATTATACATATTATCCATAATACTGCTGCAGAGCTGCTCATGGTTTGATGTAGGAGCCGAGTCGGAGATTGACGAGAAGGATATGTTTGTCAATGCCGATGGCTACTACACCGCTCTGACGGGCATATATATCAGCATGGGCAGCACCGAACTATATGGTGGCAACCTTACTCTGACTGCCCTCGAACCTCTTTCACAGCAATATAACGTCAAGGAAGATGACCCCGATCGCGTCGCTTGGTCACAGTTCAAATACACCACTGACGGAGGACAGGAACTCGTTTCTGCCATCTGGCTCAAGATGTATAACACTATAGTCAATGCCAATATGCTACTTGCCAAGCTGCCTGAGGCGGAAGGCAAGATCGACACCGACGTGATTGACATCATCCACGGTGAAGTGCTCGCACTCAGGTCATTGATGTATTTCGACCTTATGAGATTATTCAATGAGAGTTATGAGGTAAATCCAGAGTCGGGAAATGTGCGTTACAAGACAGACTTTGGCTTTGTCCTCGGTAAGAAAATGAGTAATGAGCAGCTTGTTGATACCATTATCTCTGACCTTATGCAGGCTCGCGACTACTTGAAAAAGGACCCTTTATATTGTAATAAGGCATACAGCAACCGCTATCTGGCTTATGACCGCACACAGAGGATGAACTATTACGCTGCTACTGCTTTGCTCGCCAGGATGGAAATCTACCGCGGACATTATGCTGAGGCTGCACAATATGCCGAAGAGGTAATCGATTCGGAAAAGTATAGGTTTATCCTTCCAGAGGAAATCCTGGAGACCGACATCTACGGAGTGGAACAGAAAGCCGACCGCATCTTCATGCCAGAGATGATTTTTGCCCTCTATTGTGAGAACATACTTACCGTTTCACGCTCATATTACGAAGGCCTGACTGGCGATTTTGCCAAGAGTGCCAACGCATACGAGGACAATGATGTGCGCAGAGCATGGCTATACCAAAACCCGAGCGCAAATGGAAAAATCAATATGATACGCTATCAGCGGTCAGTAAAGTCGGAAGATGCCGGCAAATACGGCGATCCCGTCGTTCCTATGCTGAAAATAAGCGAGATGTATCTCATACTGGCAGAATGTAATCTCAATGGTATTGATACCAAAGAGAATGCTTTAAGCCTTCTGAACACGATAAAACTAAACCGCGGAGAGGCAGCTCTCCCGGCTACGGCTACCGCTCAGACTCTGTGGAATGAACTGACACATGAGTATATCTGCGACTTCCGAGGCGAGGGACAGCTGTTCTATTATTACAAGCGCCGCAACCTCCGCACCGTCGATGACGGAAACTGTAACGGCAATACTGTCAGCGTTCCAGCCGCGGCTTATGTGCTACCGTTGCCGGATTACGAGAAACAGTTTGGATATTGACACTTTCACCTCTTACAGCAATGCGAAAAATTCTATACATAATGCTTACAGCCACAGCCCTATTGTCCGTAGCAGCCTGCTCGGAAGATACGCTGGAAGCCTACGATACATCGACCAGTGCGCTCAATATAGCACGCGGCACTGTCTTTGGTTCTGCTGCAGACTATCCAGAGAGCTATAGTTTCAATGCCTATTTCCTTGGTGGAAAGGTGACGGACTACACGCTCCAGATACCTGTTCGCCTGCAGGGAGTGATAGATTATGATCGTGACCGTCATTTCGGAGTGATGATTTCGGAGGCAGAAAGCGAAGGTGTCACCGCCAGTTCTGCGGTGGTAAGTTTCGACAGCAAGCAAGTGTTTCGCAGCGGAATGTATCAAGACACGCTCCGAGCTACAATCCACGTCGATGAGATGGATAGCGAAATGACCTACAAAATGAGGCTGGCTCTCGTGCCAGGAGAAGATTTCACGGTGGGAGTGCCGGAGTATCAGTATGTGGATGTGCAGTTTACAAAAAACCTTACCATCGCTCCTGCCTTCTGGGAAAACAACAGCAAACTGAGAAAAATCACCTATTCAGCCCGTAAGTGTGCCGTCTTTCTGGAGATTAGTGGCATCACGAATCCAGAATGGGTGGACGATGGTAGCAGTGTCATCCTCGATTATTGGATTTCGCTCTGCAAGCAATGGTTTATACAACATGAGGAATATGACTCCAATGGTAACAGAATATACTTTGAATAATGCGTAAAAAGACAAGAATATACTATCAGTTGCTCATCCTCGGCATCGTGATGACCTCCCTTCTCTCATGCTATGGAGATAAAGACAGCGAAGCCACGGCCGACATACAGCAGGTAACCGCCATAAATGGCATTGCCACTGACGGTTCATATACGCTCTATCAGGGGGACACTCTGAGGATAAACCCTTCGCTGACCTTCTCCGAGGGGGCTGATTCCTTGCGCTATGACTACCGTTGGGTGGTGGGTAAACAGCAGGAAATAGCCACTGGCAAGCAGTTGGTATGGGAGGTTTCATTGCCTTCTGGATATAATATGGCGACTGATATTCCAGGCGTATTCATAGCAAAAGACAGAGAAAACGGACTGGAGTTTCGCAAGACATTCTCCTTCCAGGTGCTGAGCACATACACACCGTCCTCCATTGTGGTCTATCAGAAGTCTGACGGACGCACCGAATGGATGTCGCTGCAGGGTGATGTGCGTGCTTTCACCAACTATTATCCCGACATGATAGAGCGGATAAATCCCGATGAACCCATCAAAGGCAAGTACTACGGCACGCTATATGCCCTTAATGAAATAGCCATTTTCACTGACCAAAGTCCGTCATGGGGCAGATGTGTCAGTATATGCAATGCCGATCCAGACAATGGTTTCTATCATAATGTGGGTGAATATACCGGTAATATATATAATAAGGTGTATATGGGCAGCGCTACTCAGTTGGAAATCAGCAATATCACCTTCGGCTATGGCGCATCGAAATACTTCATCTGCAATGGTAATCTCCATGTCTTCAATGGTCTTGACCGCAAGCTTCCAGTCTTCAATGAGAACACTTTCGTCAAGAGTCGCAATGTGCGTCAGGCTATGTCGAGCAAGCAATTCCAGAGGTTTAAGAAAGTGACTTTCGTGCTGCATGACGATAATACGGTGGGTTGTTACCACGTCTATAATGACCAGATGGAGCATATCAGCATTGAAGGCGAACCTTTCCGTCTCGACAGTCTCTGCGGATGCTTCACCGAAGCCACAGGAATGGGTTCCAATCAGCCATACGAAGTATATCTGATAGGCAAGCGTGACGGACAGTATGCCATATATGAATTCTACGTCAACTATGTCAAAACCAAAGTTCAGCCCATCTCTCTCAAGCGTATTATGCCGATTGATGCCTCTTTAGCAAGGACTGTAAGATATTGGTGGGGCTCATTTGGCGAGAGTTATGCCTTCTATTCTGTTGGTAATAAGGTATATCGCTTCGACTATTACAACATGAAAGAGTTTAATCCAGCGAAGTCAAAACTGCTGATTAGCCTCGATGAAGGCGAGCAACTGGTGGATGTATTCCCTCTTATCACGGGCTTAGGACTGCGTGATGAGGACGATTGCACCGTCATGCTGACCTACCGTCCTGCCACTGGCTGTTCTTCCATCCGTGTCTATGACAGCGTGACAGGCAAGCTCATCAAAGCATATCAAGACATCATACCCGGCTACGCCACATATTTCACGAGGTGTATGTAGGTTTGTTGTCTGGTTGTTTTGTTGTCTGGTTGTATGCCCTTGCCAACCGCATCAGAACGATTGTTAAATGAAGAATGAAGAATGTAGAATGAAGAATTCGGATTACATTCTCCGCCTTGAATCCCCTCTATCAGGAGAGACTAACTCATATTCTTCATTCTTCATTCATCATTCTTCATTTAATGAACTTTTCACTAAAAATAGAAAACGTAACTCATATTCTTCATTCTTCATTCTTCATTTAATGAACCGCGTCATCGTATGGAATATAATAATTACAATAATATAAACAATAAATACAAGAAACGCTTATGAAATGCAAACATCTACTCCTTATCGCATTCTCGCTCATGGCATTTACTGCTCAAGCTGAGACAAAAACTATCAAAGTGGAGACAGCAGGCACCCTCTCCACACTCATCAAAGGTGATGACCTCAATGTCATCGACCTCACCTTGACTGGCAATATCAACAAGGCTGACATAGCCTTCATCCGCCAGAATATGAAGGTAGAGACGCTCGACCTCAAGGATGCCAATATCGTCGCTTACTCCGAGACAGTAGGCGAAACCACGATAGAGTACCCTGCTAATGAGTTTCCTGCCAATGTCTTCCAGAAGAAGGAAAATGATGATGCCATCATTCCGCTGAAGAAGATAATCTTCCCAGCTTCCATGACTTCTGTGGGTTCATACGCTTTCAACAGTTCAAGCCAGTCACAATTGGAGACAGTCGATTTCTCTAATTGCTCTAATCTTGAGACTATCAAGGGTTATGCTTTTGAATTTTGCGATAAAATCACAGAAATAGACCTCTCTGGTCATGCTAATCTCAAGTCTATTGAGGAATATGGCTTCGGACAGACGGGCGCAAAGACCATCAATCTCGAAGGATGCTCGGCTCTGGAATCCATCGGCGAGCGTGCTTTCTACCAGAGTTATGAATGCACTGCCCTCAATCTCAAAGGCTGCACTGCTCTCAAGACCATAGGCAATCGTGCCTTTCTCAATCTCTCCAAGAACAGCTCTAAGACAGCAGGCTACAATCTTGTGCTTGATTTCAGCACCTGCACATCGCTTGAGACTATCCAGGAGAGCGGTTGTCAGTCTGCAAAAGCAGTGGCATTCATCTTACCAGCTTCTGTAAAGCAACTGCAAAAGAATGCCTTCAACCTCTGCACCAATGCGCAGTATTCCCGCTATTTCTGCAAGCTTCCTGAGCTCGGAAGCGGTGCTCTGAAGTCTCTCTACAAGAAGAAGTGCTACGTTCCTGCAGGCAACAAGGCAGACTATGAAAATGCAGGCTTCACAGACGTGGAGGAATTTGACGCCACCGGCATCAAGTCCATCACCTCTTCTTTCGCTAATGGCAAGGCATACAGCATTACAGGCCAGCCTTATAACGGCAATGGCATCCGCATCATCGGAGGCAAGAAGTACAGTAAATAGCATTAAGCCACCGTGTCAGCCACGTCACCGGCTTAAGAAAATATTAACAACTCTAAAACCAAACAAATGAAAAAACTATTGTTACTTGTGTGCATGGCAGCAATGATATGTCCAGGAGCACAGGCAAAAAAGAAGTCGAAGGTTACCAAACCAGTAAAGAAAGAAGTAAGGCAACCGGCAGTAAAAGGTCTCTTCAATGTGCAGAAGCATAAGGACGACTATTACTTCCAGATACCAGACTCACTCCTCGGCAGACTCTTTCTCACCACTACACGCTATGTGTCCACACCTGTGGATGCTGGAGTATATGGCGGAGAACTCGCCAATGAGCAGGTGCTCTACTGGGAAAAGAACAACAAGCAGATGCTTCTGCGAGCTCATCTCTATGACATACGCGTCAAGAGTGATGACAAGATTGCTACTGCTGTAGCCAACTGTACCCAGGATCCTATCGTCTATGCCACCAAAATAGACTCTACGCTGACTGACTCCACCGGAGTGAAGTTCTATAGCATCAACGTCACAAATATGTTTAATTCCGACAATGCCGTCCTCTCTCTTGCGGAAAGCAGCAAGTCGGAACTCGGAGTGACTGCTTTCAAGAAGGACCTCTCCTACATTGAGCGCATCAGCACGTTCCCTATCAATACAGAGATTGTCACCATAAAGACCTACGGTTCGAAGGCAAGCACTCGCATCCCTGCAGGCAAAATCACGGGAAACATCACGCTAAAGGTCAACACTTCCTTCGTCCTTCTGCCGAAAGAACCTATGGCTTGCCGTTCCTACGACCCTCGTGTAGGCTATTTCACAGAGGAATTTACCGACTTCGGTGACGATCAGCAGCAGGTGAAGCGCCGTCAGGTCATCTCCAGATGGAGACTGGAGCCTAAGGACATCGAGGCTTATCGCCGTGGCGAACTCGTGGAGCCTGTCAAGCAGATAGTATATTACATTGACCCTGCTACACCTAAGAAATGGGTGCCTTATCTCATTGCTGGCGTAAACGACTGGAATGCGGCATTTGAAAAGGCGGGATTCAAGAATGCTATCTGTGCTAAGGAATGGCCTAACGACTCTACCATGAGCCTCGAAGATGCTCGCTACTCCGTAATACGCTATCTCGCAAGCGACATCAGCAATGCCTATGGACCACATGTCAGCGACCCTCGTTCTGGTGAAATCATCGAAAGCCACGTAGGTTGGTACCACAATGTGATGCAGTTGCTCCACGCATGGTACCAGACACAAGTAGGTGCTGTGGATAAACGCGCACAGAAGCCTGTCTTCGATGATGAACTGATGGGACAACTCATCCGCTTTGTATCATCTCATGAGATAGGTCATACCCTCGGATTGCGTCATAATATGGGTGCGAGCCATGCCACCCCTGTGGAGAAACTGCGCGACAAAGAGTGGCTCGAAGAGCATGGACACACTGCATCCATCATGGACTATGCCCGATTCAACTATGTGGCTCAGCCGGAAGACGGAGTGACATACGCAGGTCTATTCCCTCGTATCAATGACTATGACAAGTGGGCGATAGAGTGGGGTTATCGCTATTTCCCTGATTCCAAGGGCGAACGCGACGAGCGCCTGACTCTCAACAATATGATTATCAATAAACTTAAGGAGAGTCCACGTTACTGGTTTGGAGGCGAAGGCACAGACAATGACCCTCAGGCACAGACAGAAGACCTCGGTGATGATGCCATGAAGGCAAGCACATACGGCGTGAAGAACCTCAAGCGCGTAATGGCAAACATCCAGAAATGGAACTATGAGGAGGCTGATATGGATGCTAATCTCAAGTTTGCCTACAAGAATGTAATCAATCAGATGGGACGTTTCTACGGCCATGTGCAGAAGAATATCAGCGGAGTATATCATGACTACAAGAGTGCCGACCAGGAAGGACCTGTATATACACCTGTTGGAAAGGATGTGCAGCGTCGCGCATTGGCATGGCTCAATGAGAATATGATTGTAGAACCTGCATGGCTTTGGAACCAACCTTTTGCACGTCGTCTCAACCGTGTGCCTGAGAATGCTGTCTATCCTATCGTGGACCGCACACTCGATGCTCTCACTTCAGCTATGACTCTCAATCTCATCAGTAAGCATTGCTATCTCGAAGACAGCTATAAGCCAATGGATTATGTCAGTGAGCTCCTCGGTTATCTCTTCCGTTCTACAAAGACTGGAGCCAAGGTGTCCAACTATACCAAGCACATTCAGCGTCGTGCTGTCAACAATTTTGCAAAAGCATGGCGTGTGACTATGGTGGAAGACCAGCGTCCTTATGCTTACGCTGCCCTCAAGAGCATCCGTACTATGGTGCAGAATGCTAAGACTTCTGATGCTGATACACGTGCTCATTACAAGGAACTCGATGAGCAGATACGCATTATCCTCACTGGACTTGCTCCGCAGAAGTCATCCAGTTCCTCTTCCGATGCTATGTCAAAGATGGGTATTGATGAAGACGAATCTCTCATCAATCCTAACAAATACAGCCCATGCCGTATGTTTATGGAAGAGTAATTTGTGGTTGTTGGTTTTTGGTTTTTGGTTATTGGTATTATAGTGAGATAAACTGGCGAGTCTATCTGCATTCTAACCAATAACCCACAACCCACAACCCACAACCCACAACCCACAAAATATATAGATAAAAAGGAAATAGGAGATAGACACTTGGATGCAAGTGTTTATCTCCTATTTTTCGTATGAAAGGATGATGATTAGGTAGGTAATCGGAATTATTATTTATAATAATGAAAAAAAATTGTAGAAGAAGGAAGGTTGCAGAGCCTATCACGATGCAAAAGGATAGCTATTAGGCGGTAAAAGCATAGCTATTAGGCGGTAATATCTATGCTTTTACAATGCCTTGATTATCAAATCGTTGCAAAGTGGCTTTTTCTTCATTTCCAAAAAACGGAGAAATAGGACAATTCTATGCAACGATTACCTACTTATCAAATAATTATGATTACCTACTTAGGGCTATTTCTTTATCTTTTCCTCTATCGAACCGAGGATTCTGGCACAGAGAACGATGGAGTTAGCGTCCATTTTCTCCAGGCGCTTGCGGATGAATGATGATATGTCTTTGAGCACTACAGGGTCGTCAGTGGTGATGAGACGAGTGAGATTGAGCATCAATAGCGTCTGGTCGCTTGGTGCGAGGCGGTCGTATTCCTCTTTGCAAGCATTGAAGAAGCCGGCATCATCGGCGGTGGCAACGCGGGTTTCGATGAGTCGGAAGACGGATGCGTAGTTGTAATCCTTATCCAGTCCGAGCTCGATTATCTTGGCTTTCAGTGCCTGATAGTCAGCCTGTACGAACTTCTTCTGCGACCAGCGGTAGCCTGAGAAGTAAGTGTTGACGTCACTGTGATAAAGTGCCTGGATGCGTTTCATGATGGCAGGGCGCACCGAAGGGTCAAAATCATTGCGATGAGCTACCATGAATGCTCCCATCGGCTCTGTGACAGTCATGGTATAGCGTGTGAAAAGGAAAGCGTTTTCTGGCTTCAGGAGTTGTTTCTCTTTGAGAGACTCATAGTATTGCTTGATGATAGCGAAGCCTTCTTTTTCCTTTCCCTGCTCCATATAGTGCAAAGCCCAGGCATTGACGAGTTCTGGAGTGCGTTCTCCTTTATTATATCTCTCCTCCATAGCCTTGAGACTCATCTTAGGATCTATGCCGGCAGAAATCTTCGAGAGGAATGTTTCGGCGTCCATATATCCCTTTATCTCGCAGTTTTTGGTGCCATTGGCATCGAGTACGTAGAATGTAGGATAAGCAGTGACACCGAGTCGCTTGGCATCAGCGGCGCCTTCTTTCTCTGCATTGAGCTTGATGCAGACGAATTTCTTGTTCATAAAGTCGCCGAGAGTCTTGTCGGGGAAGGTCTCAGAAGCCATTTTCTTGCATGGTCCGCACCAGTCTGTGTAGAAATCCACGAAGACGAGTTTCTTCTCTTTCTTTGCTGCGGCGAGCGCCTCATTGAGGTCAATGTGTCGGAAGTCAGTCTGTGCCGACACAGAGAGGGCACAGACTGCTGACATAGCCATTATTGAAATACTTTTCAGATTCATTGTTTTATGATTTATTCGATGTTTCTCTGACCTGCAGTAGAGTTACGATATTCGAGTTTTACCACTCTGAGGTCGGTCTTCCAATGGTCGGTAAGCTGTTCCACTACGATATTGTTGACATCGTCCTTGATGGCATACTTGTAGATATTTCCCTTGTTGGCATCGCTATATGTGCATACACGGAACTCAGAATCGCTGTTTGTGGAAGCGCGGTCCATTCCCATGTATGTGATTTCATCGCCGAAATCCTTTGCCATGACGCACTTATTAGCAGCATAGTTGATTACATAGAGCTTTGAGCCAACGGTATAGAGCAGGTAAGGCTGCTTGGTGAAGAAAGCAAAGAATGTAGCTTTGTCCATGTCTGTAGCCTCGGTCTTGTCGATATTATATGCGCGGATTTTCTTTGATGCGGAATATCTTGAGCCTACTTGGAACTGATATACGAAGAAACTATTCTCAGTATCCTTCATCAGAGCATAGCTGTTACCAGACACAGAGGCATTGAATCCATAGACGAGGTCACGCACTGGCTTGTATTTGTTTTGATCCCAGTAGAATGTCTCGGATGTAGCGATATCAGCAGATTCCAAATATTTGCTACAAGCAGAAGGAGCACTGTATATGCTGAATAGGCAACAGAATGTATGATTCGTCAGGTCATATAGCATAAAGTCTGTGTAATTGTTACCATAAGCATTATTCTTGAAGAATACAAATGGTGCAGGCTTGAAGAGTTCACTACTTGTAGCAGAGTATCTATTACAAGGGTTGCCATATATCTCCGGACCTGTGGTGAAAGAACCGCCAAACACTTCGTTTTCTGCTATGGAGATGCGTGTACGTGATTTGTTGGTGTTTGATGATCCATCATAAGCTTGCGGACAAATGGTGAGGAGGTGCATCGGTTCAGAAACCGGGATTGTAGGGAAGCATTTGTCCTCCATAGTAGTCTTTTTCAAGTCTCCAAACTTGGAGAGAGTAGGGTCTCCCTCTACTTCCACTGTCTGGTCAGCCACTGCAATGAGGTTAATACGGAAAGTGCCAGAATAAGAAAACTGTGCATCGTGGCCAGTGAAGATAAGGTTTTTCGGATTCTTTATCTTGAGTTCATTCTTATAGATGTCCCTGAAGAACATGGTGTCGCGACCTTCTATGAAGCTGACGAAGTCCATAGCAACCTGTCCATCAGGCTTTGCGCCATAGATATAGTATCCCTTTACGAATGGACTCACTGCTGTCACTGTGGTGGATTTTTCGGAGAGCATTCCGTTTGTAGTGTCATATACGCGTAATGAAATGGTATATGTAGCAGGGTCATGATCCATCAAGTAATCGAGATTTTTCTCGGTACCGATTGTAGTAGTGATTTCTTTTTCACCTACAGACTGTGTGAGAGTCCATTGATAGCGGTATTTGCTATCATCATCTCCATATACAGAACCTTTGAGCTTTGGCTCTATCTTCACGTGGTCTTCGTGGGCGACGGCAGTATATGAATTTTCAAAGTTTTCAAACTCTACAATATTTACATCTGTGGCAGCATCTGTAGTCTTGTCATCTATACAAGAAGAGAAGAGAGACAGGGCAAGCACAGACAAGCCCAGAGCTGTGATATTCAGTAATTTCATAATTATGTTCTTTTTTTTAATTCCAATAATATGGCATTGCATTCTTTCGGGCATGATAATGGATTGTGGCACATGATAATGGATGCTCCACTGTCTATGCCATACAATCCATCAGCATTCTGCTAACTTCTAATTACTTATAGAATGAGACTTGATCAAGCGTCATGCCCTGTGCCCATCTATATCGTGTATCTGAATTAGTGCAATAGCTTACCCACATCAGTGTACCGTCCTTTTCAAGAACGACATGGTCAGGTCCGAGCTTTGCCTGCTCTATGAGGTATTTGCCTAATTTCTCGCAATAAGACGTGAATCGTGAACTTGGCATTGTGCCCATAGTCTCGAATGCGCTAAGGTCGCAATTACAGAGTTCCATCATGAGACGTATCTTCTTGGCACTGAAAGCGCCTCCAATACCACCTGATGCAGAGCCCCACCATCCTTTAGGCTGGGTCATGGTGTCATAGATGAAGATATTATGTATGCTTGCATCTGCATTGACATCAAACTCCTTGGATGACTGTGAGCCTCCTACGGTGACGTAAGAGAAGTAGCTTCCAGGTTCGCCATACTCCTTGAAATTGGTGATGAAGTGCTCATTAGGGAGCAATCTGATCTGGAGACGCACGGTGTCTTCGAATATTTCTTCAGTGCGGTGTGCCTTGAAACGTATGGTGTCAGAGGTCTGTCCAGCCTTTATGACGCGGTCGGTCTGTAGGTCGGAGAAATCAATGTCAAGGCGTGCAGTGGTGCTGTCTGCCACTACCTCAACCTTGTATGGACGGTCATAGTCGGTGGATACGCCGGTAGTCCTTACCGGAATCACCACTTCGAGGTCATTTTTCATGACATTTCCGAAGGACACCTCTGTGCTGAGACGGTGTGGCCAAAGCTTTTTCTCGATATGACTTGGATATAATCGAACGTCGAAATAGAGTGCGTTTTCACCCTCATAGTCCATCAGTTCCTCTTCGCATGACGTGAGTGAAACGACAGAGAGGATTATCGCTCCGATGATATATAATGTCTTTTTCATAATCTGTGCAGTTTAGTTATTTTGTTACACGCTTGTCCATTTCCACCTTAGGCATTGGCCATGTATAGTTACCGATGTCCATTGTCTTGGTTGTCTTGTCGCCATCGCAGGCATCAGACATCACTGACGTCATGGCATTACGCTTGTAATAGAAGAAGAGCTGTCCTTCGCCTATCACCTCACGCATGAATTCCATGGTGATATAGTCTTTTATCTGCTGTGCTATGTCCTTGTCGTCCTTGCCTTCAGAGTTGATTTCGATGTTAGGAGTATTGCGGTGCAGCCTTATCTGGTTTATCATTTCGAGGGCTTCGGTGTAGTTGCCCTTGTCGAGTTCGCACTCTGCAATGATGAGATAAGCCTCAGAAAGACGGATGAGAGGAAGCATATACTGTCCTACCTTGGATATATCGCTCAGGCTGGAGCCCTTTGACTGGTCAGGACCGAGGAACTTTATGAGGTAATATCCGCTCCATTCATTCTCAGCATCACCGCTGTTCACCTTGCCTACAGTCCACTGATACTTGCGTCTGAGGTCGTTGACATCATCTATGAAGTGAGACATCTTGTTGTAATCATGAGAAGGGTCCCACCAGTTTTCGCCAGTCTGCTGCCAGTTGGAGAAGAATAAAGCGGAATTCATGTTGAGAGTTGTGGCGAAATGGCTGTCATAGAAAGAAGAACGCTTGCTGTCATATACTGCAAACATCACCTCGGAAGAGAAGAGTCTGTCAGGATTGTCGTCCTTAGGCTCTTCGAGGTCAGACTTCTTGGTCCAAGGGAACGCGCTGAAATTATATTTGTTTCCTTCAGAGTCTTCTCTCTCGGTAGTGTTCTGCTTGATGACTTCCCTTGCGAGTTCCTCAGCCTTTTCCTTGTTTCCCATCCAGAGATATACGCGGGAAAGGAGGAGCTTTACGGCGAAATAGTTGAGGCGGAACTGGCGATAGCGCAGTGTAGGTTTCTCTTCAGATACGCTTTCGCTCTTAGGTCCATCTTCTCTTACGCGGTCTTTTTCGAGCAGTGTAGCAGCTTCTTCCAGGTCGCGAACTATCTTTGCCATCACATCCTTTGCAGGAAGCAGCGGCTGTATCTCCTTGGATGTGGTCTCCTGATAAGGGATAGTGATCTTGTTCTCTGTATCAGGGCCATAGATAGGGCCATAGATACGCATGAGGTCGAAGTGGAGGAAGGCGCGCAGGGCGAGCGCTTCACCCTTGACGTAGTTGTAATACTTCTGTGAGAGCACCTTGTCGTTTGCCACATGCTCCAGTATTACGTTGAGGTTTGCGATGTTGGAATACTGTGCAGTCCAGAGGCTGTTGTTGTCCTCCTCTATCTGGTCGTACTTGAATGTGGCGTAGTTGATCATCTGATGCTCATTGAGAGGAGAGACATGGTAATACTGTGCCATGACGTCAATTCCGCCACGGGTGAGCATTTCCTCATAGTTCTCGTTCATTCTGATATAGCATCCTGTAAGGGTTGAGAGGTATCCGTCATCATCAGAGAAGAGCACATTCTCCATGATAGCGTCTTCCATCTCCACATTGAGCCAGTCGTTGCAGGATGTGGCTCCGCAGATGAGCACGGCGGAAGCCATTGCTGTTATTATATTGTTCTTTAGTTTCATAGTTGTCATTGATTGTTAAGTGATTAGAAGCGGAGTCCGAGTGATACGTTGAATGAGCGTGAGAATGGATAGTTGAGTCCACGTTCTTCCTTGATCGTAGAGAAACGGAACAGGTCGTTGGCATAGATACGTACATTCATTGACGTCAGACCGAGCGGACGGAGGAATGGAGCCGTAGTGGTGTCATAACCTACTGACATGCTTCTGAGGCTCATCATGTTCTCAGTCTTGATGAAACGTGAAGAGATGTTGGTAGGCGAATTGTCGTTGATGCGCTTAAACTTGGCAGCCTGACCCGGTGTCTTCCATCTGTCAGTGAGGGCTCTGCGATCCTGATTGTATATCAGTGAAGCCTCGCTGATGTTCTCCACCTTTGACATGAGGGTGGTGAGCTGCTTTTCTCCGCCGAGACTATACTCGAATGTGGCATTGAATGAGAACTTTCTGTAACGCACGTTGAGACCGAAGTTACCACGCATATCAGGGGTCATATCGCCTACTATGACTTCATCCTTTGAGTCCCAGAGGTAGGTGTATGTGCCGTCCTTCTTGATAAAGAGTTCGTCACCGCGTGAAGGGTCGATGCCGGCAGAGCGTACTGCCCAGATGGCAGATGTGCTTGCGCCGTCATAGTATCTCATCATGGTCTGGCTTGCGCGGCCTTGCTCATTGAGCTTTTCGAGGAGGTCACCGATCTTGCCGTACTTTGTAGTGGTGTGTATGGCATTGGCATTGAGGCGGATAGTCATGTTGCGATTGCGGAATGCCTCATAGTTGACGGTGAAGGTGAATGTCTTGTTGTATGTAGCGCCGATGTTCATAGGTACAGAAGTGACACCTGTGGATGACGGCATATCCACACGCATGAGCTCAGGGTCAGAGTCGGAGGTATGGTAGTTGAGGTTTACCATCAATTTGTTGTCAAGGAATCCGAGGTCGAGACCAAGGTTGTGGGTCTTCACTCGCTTCCATCTCAGTCCGGTGTTACCCCACTGTGTCACGTAAGTGGCAAGTCCCCAAGGGTTGCTGTAGCTGTTATAATACTTATATACGCTGTTGGAGAGCTTGGCATCAAAGTTGTCACTGCCTGGTTCGCCATAGGTATAGCGTATCTTCATGTAGCTGAAAGCCTTATTGTCAGCGAAGAGATTCTTGAAGAATTTCTCATTATGGATATTCCATGCTCCACCTACAGAGATAGAAGTGTAGAATGGATTGTTGATACCAAACTTTGAAGCACCGTCACTACTGAGGTTGAAGTCGAAGAGATAGCGCTGGTCGAATGAGTAGTTGGCATTGAAATAGAATGAAGCATTACGGGAATTGCTGACAGTGGATGAAGGCTTTGAACCTTCGGTATATCCATGAGCGAAGTTAGGATTATAGAATTTGTCAGTGGTATATCCCGTTGCATTGAATGAAGATGAAGAGCTCTTGCTGTCATGCAGTGAAGCACCGCCCACGAGGTTGTAGGAATGTACGCCTATGATACCACCGTAATTTACGGTGAAACGGGCAGTGTAACTTGTGGTGCTGGAGTGGCTTTGGCTGTATGTACCCTTCTTTTCGTCAGGACTTTGCGCATACATCGTAGCGAAAGGCGAAACGAAGCGCTCGGTTTCGCCGCGTGATGTGTAGAAGTTTACGCTGCCCTGGATGCGGAGGCGCTCGATAGGAGTGTATTCCACGTTGAAGTTTTGAGTATAGCTGAGCTGGTTGTTCTTGTTGAAGCTTCTCTGATTGAGGTCCCAGATAGGGTTATAGACAGGAGTGGTGCCATTGAGATAGCCCACGATCATCTCCGGTTCGCCTTCATCATTGTATTTCTTGTAGAAAGGATTCATCCTTGCGAAGTTGGAGAAACTTACAGTCTCTTGGTTGGAATCGAGGTAACCGATGCTTGACTTGGAGTAGAGGTTGAACTTGTTGACACGGTATCTCAAGTCGATATCGCCAGTCACGTTGTCGCGGTCAGAGCCTTTCATGACGCCCTGCGTATCGCTGTAATAGAAAGTCATGCCATACTGGAAAGCGTCATCACCGCCCTGGGCGTTGAGGCTGTGAGTGCTGGTGAAGGCATTGCGGAGAGGTTCGTTCATCCAGTATGAGTCCTGACCGGACAGCACCTGGGCATATTCATCGAAATAGTTCTTGCGCTGTGCCTGATTTACAGGTTCGCCATTGGCATCAAGTTCGCCGAAGTGGCCTGAAAGGCGTTCAAATTCCAGTTTCTCCTTGGAATTCATAAGGTCGTAATCACGGAGGTCAGCAAATTCAAACTTGAAGTTGCCATTATAACTGAAGCGCAGACGTCCGGCTTCCGGCTTCTTTGTCTCTACTACAACAACGCCGTTGGCTGCCTTTGAACCGTAGAGAGCGGCAGAAGCGGCATCCTTCAGGATGGTGATGCTCTCGATACGATCCATACTGAGGTCTGAGATACGCTGGAGAGTAGTCTCGAATCCGTCGAGGATAAAGAGAGGCTGGTCGGGGTTTGTGCTGTAAGTGTCGGTAAGACCGTTGATACTGTTCGTACCGTTGATGTTGATGTTCATCTCAGTATTTGGGTCAGCACCCATGAGATTGTTTTCCATAATCTGGAAAGAAGGGTCGAGAGCGGCAACGCTTTGCAGGATATTCATGCTGCCGATTTCCTTGAGCTGCTCCTGACGGAGAGTGGTAACGCTACCTGTGAAGCTCTCTTTGTTTCGCTTATAGATACCTGTCACCACGGTTTCGTCGATGAGGTGTCCGTCATCCTGCAAGATGACGTTGAGCTTCTTGCCCACTTTGGCTCTCACTTCCTGCGTCTTCATACCCACGTATGACACGACGAGAATGACATTGTCCTTGTTAGTGACGATGGAGAATTTACCTTCTGCATCAGTCACCACGCCGCCTTTGGCATTTCTCACCTTGACAGACACGCCGATGAGCGGTTCCCCGTTTTCATCCTTGACGTAACCTGTCAGTACGTACTGTGAGGTACTCGTGATTTGCTTAGCACTCTGTACGGCATGATTGTTCATGAAGGTGTTGACCCCCTTTACATCTCCAGCCGCTATCGCACTGCCTGGTACGAGCGCTGCTACTGCAAGGGTCAGCATGAACTTGTTTGTTTTGCTAATCTCTTTTGCCATAGAATTGTTTAGTTGTTGTATTTAATTGTTTTTCTTTTATGTCTATTTGTATGTGTGTGTTGCATGAAATGTAAGCCTCGATGTGAAATCATGGTCTTGACGTAAGCTATTTTAAGATGGAATAATGCAGTGTGTCGCGCATCCGCTGGTTTCCCTTTTAGATTGTAAGCGGGGCGATATTGCAAATATTCGTTAAATGCTGGGGCAAAGATACTAAAAAATCTTGAAAGTAAGAATATTTACACTAAAAAATGTAGCATTTATTTCTAAAATTTCTTATTTCGGACTATTTTGTGCGCATTTTCATTCGTGAAAGCTTACATTTTGAAACCTTTTACTTGCTTTTTTTGTCATAAATACAATTATGGAGTATAGCCAGAAGACTCCCAAGACCCCCAAGACCCCCTCTTATCCCCCTGTGAGGGGGAGGCCATATACGTTCTCCGGCTTGCGTTTCTAAGTATCAGCCAATTGTTGTTTAGTGGTTTTGTTGTTTAGTGGTTTTGTTGTTTAGTGGTTTTGTTGTTTAGTGGTTTTGTTGAATGTATAAACAATGCAATCAACAAAACAACCAGACAACCCACAACCATTTTTAGGGCTGATACTTCATTTGGAAAGTATCAGCCCTTATTTATGCAGTTTTTTAACGGTTGTTAATACTTTTTCCGCCTCTTTTCAAGAAAAATAATTTTTGTCATTTGTAATTCCACTCTTCCACCTCGTGAGTGCTACTACTTTGATTGTCAATGGTTTATGTGTGGTGGAATTAGGGTGGAATTATGGGTGGAACTTCATGTAATTCCACCCATAATTCCACCCTAATTCCACCTTATATAACATGCTGATTATTAGACGCCTAACATATTGAAGGTGGAAGGGTGGAATTACAAATGACAAAAAATATTTTTAGAGAATAATCGCCGAAAAGTTGTGAATAGATGTTAATTTTGTGCTGTTTTACTCCAATACACACCAGTAAGTATCCCCTAACCACAGAAAAATCCCTCCAGAGAGGGGTGGGGAAGGGCTGTATGTAAAAGCTATGTTATTAGGAGGTAAAAGCTATGTTATTAGGAGGTAAAAGCTATGTTATTAGGAGGTAATAACTATGCTATTACATTGCTATAACTATGCGTTTGATAATTCATAGTTCATAATGCATAATTAGATCCAACAAAGCGCAGACAGTACCACGCTTATGTTTGCACATTGTTGGATTTAAAGTAGGTAATCAAAATTATTTTGATTACCTACTTATCTACTTGGAGTTAATCATTACGATTGAAAGTCAGGTAACCGAACTGTGAATCGTGCACATTATAGTCTGTATTCACGTATCTTACGGACTTTACCTTTCCTTTGCCTTCCATTGTCATTACAGGCTTACCCTGAGGTGCGCCACCATTGGTATTATAGAAATACAGTTTATATGCGTCGCCCTTTTGCGTGCCTACAATTAAATAATCGAAAGGATCGCCACTGCTGAAAGCAGGATTCCAAAACTGATTTGCTACAAAGTTGATTGTCTCATCTGAAGCAATACCTTCTGGCATTAGTTCTACCTCACCCTGATCGGTGTCAGCAAAGTTCATAGCATACAGATGTCCAGCATCAACGCAGTACAAATAAGAGGCTGTGATACCATTCATTCCATAGTATGAAGCCTTTGCAGCATGAGAATTCTCACGTATCTGCTGGCGATTAGTGAGTGATATACCAAAGAATGAACCCTCAGTCAGATAAAGATACCTCTTGGAAGTTGCATTGTCACGTAGCACGAAAACGCCCGTAGCATCGCTTGCCAGCTTATTATATCCACACGCCAGGCAGTCATAATTGCTCAATCCTTGAGTCAATTCCTCGCCGCTCATATCGCTTTTGCGCAGTGCATCGACAGCCAATCCATAGTCGAACATCATCAAACTGTGATTCTTCTCATCCCAGAACACGCCACCGCCCATAGCATCAACATCGGAAAAAGCGTATCGACTGGCGCAACACTCGCTCTTAGGCATACCATACTGACCGGTGGATGCTCCTGAATAGTTCGACACCATTGTCGCCTTGTAGATTCCCTTATTGGTCATCATCGTATTATACATCTCAGTGCTACAAAACAAATAAGGATATTCCGAATCACTCATTTCATCATACTTGACATTACTTCTGTCGAAAACACTTTTCATATCAGTAGTGCGAGCCCCTCTAAACTGTCCGCTTTCTGTAGTCACATACAGCAGATTAGTGGCAGTCATCTGATCATCATCAGGGTTTACATAATAGGCATTATATTGTATTCCCAAAGACATAGGCTTACCTTTGAGCGCATTGCCATCCATAGTGGTAAGAATATCGTTGCCACTCTTACCATCCAGGGTAAGCAAATCCAAGTCTGTGTTGCCCTCCTTATTCTCTTTCAGTACATAGAAGCCTTGCGAAAAAGTAGTGCGCACTGTCAGACTCACCTTCTTATATACGGTATAGCCCGATTTTCCCTTGGCTTCCAATCGCACTTGATACTTGCCCGGAGCAATATTGACCTCGTAATGCAAGTCCTTTTCATTGCCAATCACCTCTGGCTGAATCTGATTGCCGTTGGCATCCTCGGTTCCTGTCTTGTCATTGAGTAGCAACCATGTGTAAGTCATATCCTCTTTACTCTCCACTTGTGGCGTAATAGTAAGATATTCACCCATATATGCTACATTGCTATAAGAGTCGGCAATGCCCGAAACAGTGATTTCACCGATGGTATCATCACCCAGCGTACTGTCATCACTGAAGCAAGACGACAGAGATAGCGTCAGCGCCAAAGCAAAAGCCTGATATATTATCTTTTTCTTCATCTGTAACATTTTACTATTGTTGATTTTATATACATTACCTACTTATACTCACTGGAAAGACACAGGGGTGCCGTCAGCCTCACAGAGAGGAGATTCACCATTCTCCTGTCTCTCAGCATTGACCTCTTCAAGACGTTTTGACAGTTTTTCTATCAAATAAGAACGGTAGGCACCATCGCCTGTCATAAATTTTTCGATATAGTCATCGTCCCATTTCTCTCCAGTCTGATCTATCAAGAACTGATGCTTCACGACACCATAATCACCGGCATACATAGCAAAAGTGTCTTTCCATTTACCATATTCCTTATTCCAATAAGAAGGCTCTGCCAATTTGTCTGTAAACTCAATAGTGCGCTCACGATATACTTCATAACCATTAGCAAAGTATTCATTTGCCTTAATGGCTACTTTCAGCACGACATTCTCTGACTTAAGACTGGCATCACGCAGTAATACCACTGGTATCTTAGTGCGAGCCTTACCAGCTGGCACCACGAGGTATTTCTGTAGAGAAGGCGTATCAAAAGCCTGATAGTGCTTGCCAGACACAGCATTATTGACACCTTCCACCTCTACTTGTTCCAATGAGATAGGACGATCATAGTCGGCTACAAATCCCATGGTCTCCACTTCCAGCCATATAGTGTCGTCCACAGCCTCCTCTGGACCATATACGAAGGAATAAGAGCTTCGAGCAAGTTCAGATGTGAAATCACTGGTAGAGGATATATCGTAATAGAAGTTCAAACGGCAAGTGGAATCACTATAGAGAGGCAAATCCTTTTCGCACGAAGCCAAGGACAGCATACTCGCTATTGCCATTGAATAGACATAAAAACTTTTCATTACTTCTTCATTTTTAAGGTGTTAAACATCACTTGCTGCTATCATACTCTGATGATGGCAATGGCAGAATATAGCTATCCTCTGTCATGGTGTCATCGTTATTCCACATCAGTTTGGTGGCTCCAGTACGCTTATATACATAGAACATCTGTCCTTCAGCAAAGAACTCACGGCGATATTCATTTATCATCTCTTGATGAGCAGCATCTACCGTCTTGAATGGTTCGTAAAGCGTATATTGACATGCCTGCATATATGTATCATACAAGGACTGGATTTCAGAAAGAGACTCACTGGTTTCCATAGCGATAAGATAGACCTCAGACATACGAAGCATCGGAATAATCTGATACTTGGTAGTCAATGCTCCGCTTGCAGCCTTGCTCTCATCATACCAATATTTCTTGATTGAAGGGCATACATTGCCAAAAGGATTCTTGGTCTGACGGTTCCACCAATTGAGATACCTGTTATGCGAAGCAGTACTTCCAGGAACGGAAGCATAGAGATCGGACAACATATCGCTTGAAATATATCTCGTGTGATCACGGGCCTGCGATGTCAAGCCTCCGATAAGCACCTGATTGGCATAGGTGTTGATGTCATACTTGCTGAGATAAAACAGACATTCGGAAGGCAAAGCATTGTAACCATTGGCAAAATCAGACGCACCACTCAACGGCATCAATTCCTTACCATCAGCACCCTTGGCATTGATAATATCCACAGCGATGTCATGTGCATCCTGTTTGTCGCCTACATAGAGAGCCATACGGGCATGCAGCGCACGTACAGCCCAATAATTAAGGCGAGACTGACGATAACACATATAGTCATCTGCACCATCAGTGACGGTATTAAGGTCACTGATGGTAGAAGTGAAAACAGGATCATTGTCCTTCAATTCCTCTTCTGCCTTCTGTATATCCTTTTTCAGATTGGAGACATAGTCGGCAAAAGCATAATATATAGGTTGTTCTGAGATACTTGTAGTGTAGGAATAAGGTAAGGAAACCTGTTTGCCTGCTCCCTGTGGCATCTGTCCAAACAATCGAAGCACATCCAGCTGGCAATAAGCACGGATAGCATACGCTTCACCCAACAATACAGAGCGCTTGGTCTCATTGCCTATATTACCACCTTTCTCTTCCAGATTCTTGATGACTACATTGGCAGAAGCAATGATATTAAAGAGCTTGGCATAGATTGCCTTGATGGCAGGACGCGCCTCATCCTCCGTATATTGATGATGATAGAGATAATAGCGCTCGGGATAATTCGATGGACTGGCATCCATATACCATAGGTTTCCTATGTCTTCTATATTGGTCATTGTCAATCGCTGACCGTAAGCATCGGTGTTTGCCATTTCCATGTAACATCCTGTCAAGGCATCACGAAATCCCTTGTAACTCTCATACTGGTCTTTCTCCTTCTGGATATTCTCACCACGCACATCCAACCAATCATCACAGGATGTGGTCAGCGCGAGCGTTGCAAACAAGAATAATATATATTTTTTCTTCATCTTTGATTACTTATTTAGATTATATTAGAATAGCAGCTTCACACTTGCCTGAATATTTCGTGCATATGGATAACTCGTACCGCGCTCCATCTTCACTGTACCCCAATGAATCAAATCATTGAAGTTCATACCTAATATGAGACTATTCAACTTGAAAGTTCTTGCCAGATAATTGCTCTTCAGTTTATACTGCAAACTGACTGTCTGCAGTTCCAGCACATTATTGTCCATCACATAACGGGAAGAAGCCTTTGTGGAATAGTTTGACAATTTTGGAAAGAACACCACATCGCCAGCCTCATACCAACGCTGACTTAGCACACGTTCATCCACGTTTTGATTCTCAATAGAATAGAGTCCTACCTCTACGCGGTCACGGAGAGTAGAATTATAGATCTTACCACCCCAGTAATAGCCAAAGGAAGCATTAACCGTGAAGTCGCCCCATTGGAACATAGTATTCAGAATGCCACGATACTTAGGATCTGCGTTGCCGCAATACACCTTATCCTTTGCCTTCCAAGTATCAGTGATGTTTCCATCGCGATCGAGATAAATCTCTTTACCCGTACTTGGATCAATACCGAGAGAACGAACTGCATAGATAGCATTCTGTGGACGACCCTCATAGAAGAGGTTCTGGATTCCACTTGCGTCTTCATCATCGGCATCACTTGTCATGTAAGCCTCAGTCTGGTCCTTAATGGCTTGAGAGAGATGCGTAATCTCATTCTTATTATATACCAACTGAGCACCTATCATCCAGTTTATCTTGCGCTTTGCATCACGAATGACGTAGCCTTGCAAAGCTGCTTCCCATCCTACATTCTTCACCTCACCGATATTGGCACGATAAGAAGAGAAACCCATGGAAAGAGGCAAGTTCATAGAAGACAGCAAGTTATTGGTTTTCTTGGTATATACTTCGAAAGAACCCTTGATGCGATTGTCCAAGAATCCAAACTCTGTACCTATATTCATCTCATTGGTGGTCTGCCAACTCAGATTAGGATTGCCAAAGCCACCCAACTGTGCTCCCATCCAATTCATATAGCGATTATCATTGACATATTGATAATAGGTGTAAGCATCTGTTTCCAATGCTCCTGATGCAGCACCAGTCTGTCCATACGAAGCCTTTAGACGAAGCATATTGACTATGCCATTGCCCTTCAGGAAACTCTCATTGTGAAGATTCCATCCTATACCTGTGCTCCAGAATGAAGCGTATTTCTTATCACTTCCGTAAGAGGAATTACCGTCAATGCGATAAGAGAAATCTACATAATACTTGCTGTTGTAAGTATAGTTGACATTGGCTGTCACGCCAAATTGGCGGGTCTTTGTATTCGAACCACTCGGCATCTCGTCTTGCTTGTATTGACGGGCATTGGCAATATTGTTCAATGACTCATTTGAAAAGCCCTCGAATGCAGCGCGGAAGTAATCGTAATTGGTCTGCAGCATACTCCAGTTGAGACCTGCATAAAGCGAGTGAACCTCATTTAGCACCTTATTATACGACAAAGTAACATCAGTATTGACCGATAATCTCTTACCATTACCATAACGATAAATACCACGACGCAGGTAGCCCTCTGTGGTCTGATATTGCTTGCCTGTATCAGAGTTGCTGAAATATGTATCTTCCGGTGAAAGGAAATAATTAGTCTCTGAATCGTTCTTGGTGATGCCAAACTGTCCACGAAGCGTCAATTCAGGCAATATTTTCCAATCTATAGAGAAATTATTGGTCAACTCCTGATAACTGCTTTCATCGAAAGAACCAAGAGTAGCATTGTATAGAGGATTCTCTATCGTTCCTGCCCAAGCCCAGAATCCATCAAAATTCTTGCGTAAGTTGCCATTAGCATCGTATGGAGAGTTATAAGGCTGTTGCTTTACATAATCACTGAACGTGCCATAAGGACTCTCCTTGCTATTGTTGAGACCGATGGATGTGTAGTTACGGAATGTCAGATTCTGGTATGTATATAATAATGTGATACCACCATTAAAGGTGCGACGTGCAGAGCCTTTCATAGCACCTTCTACATCATTATATTGAGCATCAGCAGCCCATCTGAACTCTTGGCTACCACCTTCGAGACGAAGATTGTAACGCTGTCCCACACCAGTGCGAAGAGGCTTTGAGAGCCAGTCGGTATCTACGCCATTGAGCACATCATGAAGGCGCTTCTGGTAAGCTTCCTTGCGGAGATATTCCTGCTGATTGTCAATAGACCATGCCCTATCGTAAAGACCTGCTTTACGCTCCAGTTCCAATTTCTGTGCTGCATTGAGCAAATGATAACTGGACAAATCTGGCACTTCCATCTGAATACCAGCCTCCAAGTTGACTCTCAACGTGCCTGGTTCGGGACGCTTGGTAATGACTACAATGACACCATTGGCTCCTCGCGAACCATAGATGGCTGTAGCAGCGGCATCCTTGAGGATATTGATGCTCTCTATCTCCTCGTCATTATAGTCCATCAACTTGGTCAAGGATATTTCAAATCCATCCATAATGACAAGCGGAGTGTTAGGATTACTCTCTTGACCAGCATTAAATTCCTCTACACTCATAGGAAGTGAAGAGTTACCGCGGATGTTGATATTAGGCAACTTATTAGGATTGCTGCCATTAAGATTATCAATGGCGAAATTGATACTGGCATCAGCATTCTTTAATGTCTGAAGGAGGTTCTGACCACGATACTGCTGTAACTGCTCACTACTTATGGTAGCCACAGATCCTGTGTAACTCTCCTTCGCCTTACGGAAGATACCTGTGACAACGACTTCTTTCAGAGAAGACTCGTCGTCCTCCATCTTGATGACCAAGTTACGGAAATCTTCCTTGCATTTGAAGAGATATTTCTCTGGCTTCATGCCAATATAAGAAAACTCCACATCTACTGTACGGCCACGAGTCAACTGCAACGCAAATGTACCATCTAAATTCGTGACAGTGGCTATTTTTCCATCACCTCCTGTTTGCACAGTTACTCCTGGAAGAGGGACACCATTGGAATCCTGTACTATTCCTTGTAATACGACTGTGTTTCCCTCTTTGACTTCGTTAGAAAGGGAAAAATTGGAGATGTGTTGCTTTTTTAAGGTGACGGATACAAACTTGCCATTTACCTTATAGTCAAAAGGAAGATTGCCAAGCACTTGCGCCATAGCCTCCTTTAGATTGCTGGATGTAGGAGCGGCGCATGCCTTATACTGCTTGACATCGTCATAGGAATACATGATTCTGTATCCCGTAAGTTTCTCTATTTGCTTAAACGCATCTATCAAGGATGGCTGCTTCTTGGAATTCATCAACAGAACATCCGCCCAGTCGAATGCCTTCAACGGCAGACTTCCTGTCTCTGCAGCCTGAATATAAGCAGAAGACAGCGGCGAAAGGAGTGATGTAACCAATGCCACAGATGCTATTTGAAACCTGAATTCTTTCATATTTCAATATTTTTTCTGTTTTTCTAATTAACTTTCGAAAGCAATAAATGCCCCTCAGTCCCCACTGTCGTGAGGAAGTAAAAAAAAATCAATGTTGATGATGTTGTTTAGTGGTTTTGTTGTTTAGTGGTTTTGTTGTTTAGTGATTTTGTTGTTTAGTGGTTTTGTTGTTTAGTGATTTTGTTGTTTAGTGATTTTGTTGAATGTATTAACATGACAAACAACAAAACAACAAAATTTAATGTTTCGGAACGTAATTAAGATACATATCGAAAGTTTCCTTCATTATGCCAACCGTGCGCATAGTGCCTGTAGCATATCCTTTGCATTCACCCTTGCTGTTGAAAAGCAAGAATCCTGGAAACGCTTCCTGCAAATTATACTTTGTCACAAGAGCATCTCCCTGCTTACTATTGACATCTACAAACATACATACAAAGCCTTGATTGAGATATTCAGCAGTCTTGGCATCATTAAAGACATATTTCTCTACATAGTCTGACTTGTAATCACCATCAGTAAAGAATACCATCAAGTTCTTTTTCTTTGCCTTTGCAGCCTTAATGCCCTTTTCTACGTCTGTGCCAGCAAGGAATTTTACCTTAGTCTTAGGAGTCGCCTTCGGATTATTGGTAAGTTTAGCCTGACGAGCAGCTCTCATCTTGGCTTCTTCCTCTGCCTGCATTTTATCCATCTTTGTGAATAAATCTTCCTTTCCCATCAAAGCATCAGTCAAACTCTTAGCAAACTTCTCTACATTGTTACTACCTACCACGCGGTTGTATTCACTACCATCAGGATTCAATATCAAATAAGTAGGGAATGCCTTGATATTATGTTTCTCCACCAATTCCTTGGCATCAGGATCATTATCTATATCGAGCGCATAATTGATAAAAGTATAATTCATAAGATTTCCGATGCGGGTGTCACGGAAAGTAGTATTATTCATCTGCAAGCAAGCATGACACCAAGTAGCCCAGAAATCCACGAGTACACGCTTGTTTTCTCTCTTTGCTTGTGCCAACACATCAGCCAGACGCACCTCTGAGCCTTTCAGGAATTTCACGCCCTTGCCTTCGTCGATAATAGTGTCTTTCTCAGCTTCCTTTTTTACAACTGTCTGTGAATCAGTTTCCTTTTTCTCAACGATAGGATTCTCTCCTTTCAGTATTCTCTCACATCGCTTCTGGAATTCATCTTGCATAGCCATGCCCTCAAAGCGATTCATCTCTTTGCCATCGGTATCGAAGAAGATAAAGGTAGGATAGGATTGCACATTGAATGTCTTATTGCGCTCAGGACCTTCGCCATGCTCCATATCGAGCTTCATGCTGACAAAGTGCTCATTCATGAACTTACCTAATGTGTCGTTAGGGAATACATTGGTAGCCATATAGCGACATGGACCACACCAAAGGGTGTAGCAATCTACCATCAATTTCTTATTCTCCTTCTTTGCCTTTGCCAAAGCTTGTGCAAAAGTACCCTGGAAGAACTGCGTGCCCTTTGTGTCATCAGACATCTTTGTCTGCTCAGTACGTGGCATCGCCATCAGAGATACCGAAGAGAAAGGCAACAACAATGCGGTTGCCAATGCGAGACTCAAAACTTTCTTGTTCATAGCTCTTTGTTCGTTTAAGTAAGTGGTATATTCATCTTTTATAATTACTTAAGTAGGTGAAAAACAAATATTATTATCTATTCATTAAAAATAATTCTGATTACCTACTTGTTACTATAAAATCGGACAAAGAGCCACTTCGGGCACCCCTAAATGATAAAAAATTAAAATATTTCTTTATTTATTCTATCAAAATGACATTCTTGTCAATTTTAATCTTTCTATTTGATATGTCATTCAGCATCTTGACAGCTTCCTCCAATCCCTGTCTGCGGTCATACATATATCGTAGATGAGCATTGAGCGCAGCATCATCATGACATACCACACTCACATTATACCAAGAGCCCAACTGTATCAATATCTCACGCAAAGAGGCATTGTCAAAGAGTTGGATGCCATCTTTCCAGCAGACCATATCGTTGGTATCCACATGCTCAACCTTAATATCGCCATGCGCATCTACAGTAGCATCCTCTCCTGGAGAGATAACTTTCTGTCCATTTACCATATTGTTTGCGATAGCAGAGACCTCCACGCTTCCTTCCACTAATGTGACGTGTGGATGAGAAGCATCAGACGTATTGACATTAAACTCCGTTCCCAATACTCGTGTCTGCATACCGCCTGCCTTGACAATGAAAGGATGATGATCATCATGAGTAACCTGAAAATAAGCCTCACCTTGCAACGTGACACAGCGGTCCTTACCACGAAAGACTGTAGGATATGTGAGTCGGCTATTTTCATTCAACCATACTTGAGTGCCATCTGATAAAGTAATCTTCATATCCTTTCCTGCTGGTACAACGACGGTGTGATTTCCTACCTTTTGTCTCTGTGCGACTGCCAGGTCATTTCCCTTCACCACGTGTTCGTTATCTTGTTCATCAATGATGATGATGTCTGTAGGTTCGCTCTTGGCTTGATAGATAGCGGAAGAATCTACTTGGAAATAATCATTTACAAATAACATTACCACCACAATAGCAGCAACAGAAGCTGCAGCCACTACCGTCCACCATCTACGCGATATAAAGATTTGACGGTCGGAAGGCTCTTGCTCTCTCAATGGCGTAGAATGTTTTGACATTCGAGCAGACAGCTTCTGCCATTCAGCATCAGCATCAGGAGCCAGATTACTGTCTCTCATCAAAGCCTCGGCAACCATCTGTTCCAGTGGTTCAGGGCTTTCATTCCCTATTTCTTTTTTTATATAATCGGACATATCTCTTAATAAGTAAGTAGTAATAACAAGTGGTAATTCTATTATTGAAATCGGTCATCACACCTTTATGGGTACTACAGTTTCGACTGTTTAACTTTTTTTCGTGTAATCATACTCGTCAATCATCACTATTTAGTTTCTCGCGAAATAATTTCAAGGCTTGCATAATATGCTTCTTTACAGCGCTCGTACTAATTCCAAGTTCCGTAGCCACCTCGGTATATTTCTTACCTTGCAAATAATGAGCCTCTATAATTTCACGAGTTCGAGGCGTAAGATATTGCATATTGCGGCGTATTATCTCCACTTTATCATCATGTTCCAACCAGTCTGCATCCTCTATCTTCTCTGATGTGTAGGTGATATATTCATAATAGCGTTGGTGCAAGGCTTGTTTTCTAAAGAAATCCGAACAGCGATTGCGCACAATGACGAAGAGATAATTGCAAGCTTCTGTCTCTGGTAAATCAGAATGACGGGTAAAAAGACTTTCAAAACTATCGGCCACAATATCCCTCGCAGCCTCGTCATCATGAACAAGACTGAGAGCATAATAATAAATCTTAGCATATTGTTGCTTGAAAAAACTCTCAAATATCTCTGCCTGCATCTGTTAAGTTTTTTATCTCTCTCTAAGTTTTCGTCTGCAAACTTATGAAAAAAAAATGAAATATCAATCATTTTTGTAAAATAATTCACATTTTTATGGTTTATCGAACTACCTCCGAATTAACAATGTTTTTCCTTATTCTTATCCCGAACTGGGGTAGAATGCTAAACAATCAAACGAAGAAACAAAGCCACTGTGTTGCCCGCATTACCGGGCAATATAAACTTTGTCCGGAAGACAGTACCAAATCAAATAACGCTTGTGGTCATCACTTTGCGATGACCACAAGCGTTTAAAAATAATCACTCCCAATCAAGCACTGCAGGGCAAATGGAGCATACTTGCGGAAGTTTAGTTCTTCACAAGTCTCACTCCATAAATCTGTCCTACCTGCTTACCCTTGTGAGCCACGAACTTCACTCTAACTTCCTTCTTGCCCTTAACCAACTCTGAAGGAATGGCATAATCAACGGTCTTGAACTGGGTAGTGCGCCAGCGATGGCTATTGTTTACACTGGTCAGAAGACGGTCGTCGATATAGATATCAAACTCACTGGTGCGCCATTCATCCTGTCCCCAGAACTTGAGCTGTAGGCTAAGGTCTGTTTCTCCCTTGGTCTGCATCAGATAGCTGAAATAATGACCATCCTTTGCATCACGGAAGAATACACCTTCTGTATTACCCTTTTCCGAATTATCGGTCTCCATACGATGGTCAGTCTCCGGCTGTTGTTCTCCAGGGCTCACCTTATCCACAGTCCGATTCTCCAAAGCCTGACGGGCTTTTTCCTCATCAGCCAACTTCTGCATATAAGCCTTGTAATCATTCTCGCCTAATGCCAACCAATACATCATATATCGAGAATCATGAATCTCGAAGAAAGGCTGCAATTCACCATCAATGGCATTCTCCATTCGGGTGGCAAGTTTAAAGTGCAAAGGCTTGCCAGGAATTGGCTTCAGGTTTTTGGCAATGTCGTCGAGATGTTTCGGCAACAGAATAGGAGCCTCGTCAAGAGCCAGTTTCTTTCCACCGGCATACTGTCCGAAACGGCTGTCATCGGCAATGAGCCCACGCATATCCTCCGTTCCCGTCTTCATGCCGAGCAGGATAGGACCATACATGATTGCCACATACTGAGGCACATTGATCATCGGTTTGATGTAAGCGTGCATAGGCATGGAAATCTTCACCTGGTCGCCCTTCTTCCATTTGCGCTTGATGCAGACAAATCCATTCTCCTCGTAGCTGTCTGCATCAAAACCGACACCCTTCACGGTGAAGTCATCACACCAGGATGGCTTGCGGACTTTCAGGATGAAAGTTCCCTTACCCTTGGCTACTTCCACGACAGATGTTTCAGCATACGGGAAAGCGGTCTGCTGACGAATCACCATCTTTCTATCCTTCCAATTCAACTCGGAAGCCACGAAGAGATTCACGTACAGTGCATCATTCTCCGCTTTCACGCCCTTATCGTGCGTCCAGACAAACTGTCCATACTTTCCGTGGTCTTCCATTCCAGTTCCCACGCAGCACCACATCGCCTCATTAGGGGCAGAATAGTTGCGGTAATGGCGAGGACGGGCGGGAGTGAAATAGACATAGCCGCCATGTTGCGGATGCTGGGCAGAGAGGATATGGTTGAACATTGCAGTCTCGTAGAAGTCACCGTACATGCCATTAGGCTTTACTCGGTTCAGATCCTCGGTAAGCTTCAGCATATTATACGTATTGCAAGACTCCGGTCCATCGATGTCGTTGATATAGTCTATGCAATTTTCCTTTGTAGGGAAGTGCTCACGCCTGCTGTTACCTCCAAAAGCCAGCGAACGCTGACGTGTCACTATTTCCCAGAAATACTCGCTGGCATTGTGATATTGCATATCATGAGCCAGCTCAGCGATGCGCTGATAGCCGATAACCTTCGGAATCTGCGTATTGGCATGCATATTGTCAAGGCAGTCCTTGCCGTTTTTCAGAGGAACGAGCAACATTCTGTGGGAGAAGCGGCGGGCACAGTCCATATATTTCTGCTCACCGGTAATGGCGTATGCATCTGCAAGCACCTCGTTCATGCCTCCATGCTCGTTGCCTAACATTCTCTCCATCTGTTCGTCGTTCAAATTACGCGTAATGTCCACTGCCCAATCGCAGAACTTCAGGAAGAGATTCTTTGCCTGTTCATTTCCGCAATAGAGCCATGCATCACGAAGACCTGCATACATCTTGTGAATGTTATAGAAAGGTGCCCATGTTCCGAAGTAAGGTCCGAAATCGCCCTTACTGAAAGCCGTCCACATCTTGGCACTATTCGGAACACCACCTATATAGTTATGACACCAGGCTTCAGGACGCTGATTGTTGGCATCAAGCACCAGCTGGAGTTCGGATATCATATATTCCATGCGCTTGCGGCATTCCTCATCGCCTGTGGCTGCATTGTTGGCAAGAGCCGTCAGATAATGTCCGCCCACATGTCCGTCCAGTCCATCCCAGTTGGGATAAGAAGGTTTGCGAGGTCGCAGTCCAGCCTCCTTGCGATAAGGGGCCAGCATACGGTCGCAATCATATTTCAGGAGCACCTGCACGTTCAAGTCGCGAGCATGCTTCAATGGTCCGTCCAGAAGGGTGATGTCGCCCAGCGGGAACTCATCCTTATAAAGTTTATCTTGCGCCACAACACCCAAGGCAGGTGCAATGCTCAGCAGAGCAATCATCAGTTGTTTCTTCATTTTCTGATTATATTTTTAATAAAAGTGTATATCTCTGTAGTTACAGTATCTTAATCATTAATGGCAATACACAAGACAGCCTCGCCATTGATTTTCATCCCCTTACCTACCTTTTCCAGCATTTCAACGCAACTTTAAATTCGTCTATATTTCCCCTCTTTACAGAACCCACAGGTTTGGCTTCCGCAACGACAGGCATAGGGGGCAACAAATCGACTACAAAGGTAAGCAAAACAACATAATTCTACTTTTTCATGTGTATCAAATACTTTATATTATGTAACAAATAAAGGAAGAAGGTGTGTCATCATTTCTGACGCACCTTCTTCCTTTATCTATTTGCTAACAGTATCCTTTCTTATTTACTCAACTTCTTGATGATTCTCTCCAGATTGTCAAGCTGGCGGGCATCCACTTTCACATCCACCAGGTTTCCTTCCTTGTCGAAGAGACGATAGGATGGGAAGGAGCGAATGTTGAGATAGTTCTCGATGGCACTCTGCTGAGCCGCAGGCAATCTGTAGTGGGCGATATTGTCGCCAACTAAATCATACAGTTTGATGATATTTTTCCATGACTCTTCAGGACTGTTGCTTGCCATGTAAAGATATACCACATCGTATGGCGCCAACCGTTCAAACTCTTCCTTCGAATGGGCAAGAGCCTCCTTGCAAGGGGTACACCAAGTTCCCCAGACATCCAGCAATACAAGCTTTCCCTTATAAGGCTCCAATATATGGCGAAGAAGCTTCTCACCATCGCTAATATCCTGCGGAACTGTCTTGACACTAACAGTAATATCCTTGTTCTGCAAAGACAGGTACTTTCGGTGTTCTGCCAATACTTTTTCCCTGATAATTTCAGAACTGATGCCATGTTCTGCCAGGTCAAGACCATAACTATTGAGTGGCATGGCTTGTCCTTCCAACATCTCAAGAAAGGCTTTGGAGATGATGACATCTTTCTGCTGCTGGTTGCATCCCATACTATCAGCTATATGCTTGGCATAATATACATTGATGAGAGGAGTCTCATCCTTAAGCATCTTGGCAATATCTTCTCTTTCAAGGATAGCCGTAGCGCGCTTGGCAATGGCTGAGTTGTAAAAAGCATTTCCCATTTCCTCCTGCTCCATGGCATCAGTCGTCTGATTTTGCTTGATAGTCATGGCTTCCAGGTCCTTGGCCCATTGTTCCACCGTAGCAATTTCAGAATCGGTTATCGCAATAGTCCCCAGGGTCTTGTGCTTTCTCAACAGTTCCGGACAATAATTGGTGGATAAGAATCCATAGGTCTTCCCCATTGGCGTACTATACTTTAACCTTGCTTCCCGGTCGATAAGATCTTTAGTCAGCATACTATAGTCACGAAACTGAGTATAAGGCTGCGGAATCTCCTTCCATATTTTTTCCACTTGGCTCACATATTCCTGAGGGAAAATATGGTCTTTTACTCTATATGCTCCTTGCAAGATATCCGAAGCATAAGTGCAGAGAAGGTATTGAGCCGCATACTCCTGATAACGTCTGGAAATAGATGCCGATTTTTCTATCTGTTTCCGTAAGTTCCCTTCAGCCTCCTTATATCTGGATTCAAGAATCTGCATCATCTCCTGGGCTGGAACCTTATTTTCATACTTACCTGGATATTCTGCGTCAATCAATGGGAAAGGATGTGCTAGCAGTTCGTTTTGCAAGCGGCATTTTTTGCCCATGAAGATGGAATGTCCTGCCTTGAAGTCATAGAGCAGATAATAGGTCTCTCCTGGCTCCAATACCGTGTTGATAAAAGTGTGTTTCCAGTCCATGAAAACCTCGGTAGAGTTGATGAGAGGTACTTTGATTTCAAATCTGCCAAGAGAATCGAGCTTGCTGTAATTGCTCACTTCCTTGAATGTGGAAAAGAGATCATAATACTGCACACTATACTCCTGCCCTCTATCCCAAAGTTCCTTAGGCATATTTCTGAGCCATCCCACAACAATAGCCGTATCGGGCTTGTTATGAGTATCCTTCAGACTTGTGGTCTCATCTTTCTGCGGATAATCCGGAAGGATGGAAGTGGTAATGAGCGAATATTCGGCTTTCTTGCCGTTGATGCTCATCGTGCGCTTGCCATGTTGAGACTTGTCGATGTTGACAGCCAGGTCGCTCTTGCCATCGGTAAGGATGAAAGAGTACTTGTCGCCCTTCTGATTCTTCTGCTTGTATTGCCAGTAACGGCAGTCGTAGATGGCGAAATCATCATAGAATCCTATCTCCCAATCGCCGGTCGCATCGTTTCGCCAAAGCGAGGAGAAGAGCTGTTTGATGCGGGTATCGATATTCTCGATGCCAAATATCTTGAAGTTCTTTTTGCCGTCACCTTCCAGGAAGTCAAACTTTCGGGTCTTCTTGGGGAGCGGTGCGAAGTGGAAGACCACATCCTCCCTGCCAGAGCCAGGCATATAGTGTTCTTCGTCAAGTTTCAGTCCATCACAGCTCTTGACGAGATATTTCTTGCCATCAGCAAGGAGATAGGTTTCCTTCACAAACTTTACCCAATAGTTTGGGCGAAAAGTGATGTGCATGAACACTCGTGTTTCATCATCTGCGAATTCCACACGGTAGATGTTGAGTTGAGACTGAAAGGGATCATTAAATAGCTGGTTCGATTCAGCTATCGGCTGTTCCCAGACAATGGGTTTCTTGCCATTCCCAGCCCAGCAAGTGCAGAGACAGAGGGTGGCGATAAGTACACAAAGGATTCTTTTCATCATTCGATAATTTTATCTGATTTATATTGAGGTGCAAATATACGAAAAAATAATCACAATCGCTTTATCTGAAGCATCAAAAAATGCTATTCTGCGCATAAAAAAGGATAATTTAACAAAACGCAAGACCATATTTCATGATTTGCTTCTATAAGCGATTTTATCGCTCATCCTTATATATTCTCGCAAAATGCACTGTCCAGAGTGCAATTTTCGTTAAAAAGTGCACTCACTACAGTGCACTTTCGCATTTAATTCGCATGCGGTTTTAACCCAAATCGGTCATAGAGCCAAACAACGCAATAGCAAGAATTTTTGAACATTGTGGTCTAATGACCGATTTGGGTTAAACACTTAAGGGTGGTAATTTATAGAACCGCCCTCAATATATAGCAAAACCGCAAAAATGAGACTTCTCGGTTTTAGCTCCGAGAAGTCTCATTTAATATTCTATTTCAAAATCACCTTCTTGCCATTATGGATATAGATACCCTTTGTTGGGTGTTCTACTCGCTGACCCTGAAGCGTGTACCAGCCGGAGTTCTGTTTGGTCTTCTGACCGCTGATATTCTCAGCACCCTCAACCTGCTCGATACCCGTAGTGCCATCGTTCAAACCGCCATCGATGCTTATTGAACGGGAAGCACTGGTCATGGTAATCTTCAGATGACCTACCACTACCTCAAGCCATGAACCACTGCCACCCCAGCTGTTTGCCACAGGAGTGAAGCGGAAGTGATAGTAACCCGTGCGGGGAGCATTGAACCATACCTGACCTATGTTGCTGCCATAAGTGCTTGCATTGGTGTTCTTGTTCACATTCTTGGTACACTGGATAATCTGAGAACCCAGCACGTTGTTGCTCTCGTCGAGAACCTCACACTTCAGATAAGGAGAACCCGTCCACGCCACGGCATTATAGGAGAACACATAGCTACCCTGCTTCAAGGAGAAACCGTAGCCCCAAGTAGAACCAAACTCGGCGTAGCCAGGCTTGCTGGCATCGCTCTGACGGATGTAAAGACCCGTAGAGAAATCACCACCGGCAAACTTGAAGATGCGTGGACCTATGCCAGCTGCACCTGCCGACTTCTGCTCTCCGGCATCAACAATCTTCCATCCGGCAGGAACCTGTCCCACGGCATTCAGTGCCAACGGATTGCCCTTGAAGTAAAGAGCCACATTGCCTACCAGAGCCTCAACCCAGGCACCACCTGTGCCCTTGGCATCTGCCACAGGGGTGAAACGTACACGGTAATTGCCCTTGATCATGGAATAGAACGAGAGAGAAACCCTGGTGGTACCCGAGAGATAAGCCCCCATATCGCCATTGGCATTGCCATTTGCCTTGACGATGGTAGAAGCAAGAACGGCATTCTGAGGGTCGAACACCTCCACCTTCATATATGGAGCACCCTTCCAGGCTGCCACATTGCAGCTCAGTTCATACTCGCCATATACCAGAGGCAGGGTATAGCCGTTATCATTGCCATATTCGATATAGCCAGCCTTATCGGCAGAAACACTTCTCACATAGAAAGCATTCTGGAAGTCACCAGAGAAATTCATGATGCGTGGCCCCATAGACTTATTGCCGGCATAAACCTGGTTGCCATTATCTGCTACAGTCCAGCCTGAAGGAACGAATCCACTGCCATTGCCCCACGACTTGATGAGGTTCTCACCCTGGGTACCGGTAGAAGGCTGAGTATTCTGGTTAGAAGAAGACGTGCCAGCAGACTTATGAGCATAGTCTTTCTTGGAATACTCGTAATACCAGTAGAAACAGGTCTGACCGCATGCCTCAGGGTTAGCCTCCAATCCAGCCTTGATATTACCGGTCTTCAGGAAGTTGTCGATATCGAGATAATCGTCAGTACTGGTCAGCGTCATGCTGATGTTTCCGAAATGATCCATCACTTTTTTCCAGGCATTACCCCATTTGCTGGTAGTGGCAGTTCCCCATGAACCCAGGTTGCTGGCCACCCACTGTCCAAACTCATTATACTTACCAGTGCCTGGCTTCTCCGGACTCCAGTCTATCTCAGAAACAAGAATCGGTTTATTCTTTACCACAGGCACCTGCTTCTGGAAATTATAGATGAAAGCATTGGAATCATAGTTGGTATCACTTGCCCCATACCATCCCGGATATACATGCACGGCATAGCCGAAGTTGCTGTCGGAAACAGGATAAGAGGCATAATTCTCATACTGGCTCTGATAGCCTGTGCCAGGAATCCAGATAATACCCTTGAATCCATTCTTGCGAATCACATCAACCACTGGCTGGAAATAATCTCGCATGGCTGTGGCAGAATTCTGACCATACCTATTATATATATGAACAGGCTCGTTGGCAAGTTCCAACGATACGATGCCGGAATTATTCTTCACCCAACTGTTGCTGGAAACGATGCTCCACACCGTCTTAAGATAATTCTGATAAGCATCGCCTACCTTCAAATCCTTAGGACATACGCCTGGAGGACGAATCACCACATACAAGCCATGATTGATGGCCTTCTGCGCAATAGGCAGATAGAGCGCATCGAGATACTTCTGCAAACGGGCAGCACTGAAACGTGATATATTAGCCTCGCCTGTCTCAGAACCTGTTGACTGCTTGTTGGGATCATTGGTCCAGCCTGGTTCGAGATGAAGACGGAAGATGTTACAATAAGTGCCTTTAGCAGGATTTTGGAGTGCTCCGAAAATCTTGTCGTAATAGCTAATGCATGGCTGAATATTGTTATCAGTACAAGTATTACCCCAACGGTATTTGTTGAAGTAAGGACTCGGTGTATCCATCACACCATGCAAAACCAC
>SAMEA104315429__coassemble_342_pt1 | contig 47807 bp, 39 predicted proteins | sample SAMEA104315429__metabat2_high_PE_009 | metagenome-assembled genome bin SAMEA104315429 (sample SAMEA104315429) | gut metagenome | biome: Monkey gut; feature: monkey-associated habitat; material: faeces | place: China | collected 2013
CTTTTACAGCCTAATAACTATGCTTTTACAGCCTAATAACTATGCTTTTACAGCCCAATAACATAGCTTTTGGAAAAGCCTTCCCTCACCCCTCCAGAGAGTTTTTTTCTTTAGTTACGGGCATGGTTTCAGAAGTAAGTTGGAGTATTGGAAGTACATATTTAACATCTATTCACAACTTTTCGGCTATAATTCGCAAAAAATAATTATGTGCGAAAGAAGTTCCACCCTTCCACCTTAGACATATTATATATCTAATAATCAAGATATTAGCCGAGGTGGAATTATGGTGGAATTATGGGTGGAACTTCATGTAATTCCACCCTAATTCCACCACTAATTCCACCACACATAAAGCATTGACTATCAAGACTGTAGTAACACCGAGGTGGAAGGGTGGAATTACAAATGACAAAAAATATTTTTCTTGGAAAAGGGCGGAAAAAGTATTAACAACCGTTAAAAGCCAACAAAAAGGGCTGACAATTCATTCGGACGATTCGTTTTTCTTTCATCTCTTATCTATTTTTGATGTGCTCAAACAACTAGAATAACACGTTTTTGGGGGTACTGTCTTCCAGACAGCTACTTTCTTATTGTATCTAATCCCGAGACTTCGTCCCGGGTTACTCTCGCTTTGCTCGGTATTGGCTTCCAGCCAAATCTTGCTGGCATGGTTCATGGTAATCATCAATAGCAGAAATGGGCATTTGTGTAGATAATGCATATATGTAATTGATAGAGATGGCTGTTGTAGAGATGCGTTTCAATAACAACCAGTTTTGTCTGGAAGACAATACCGAGCGCAGCGAGAGTAACCCGGGACGAAGTCTCGGGATTTTATAAAGCACGGAGGGACGGCTGTCTGGAAGACAGTACCAACACGAGCTGGATTTACGTGCTCATCGCTTCGCGACGACCACAAGTGTTCAAAATCAATCACGGTTAACGTGGCGAGCGAGCCAAAGGCGAGTGAGCACATCAATGGGGTACTGTCTTCCAGAGAGTTCTCCCCTACTTCCTTAATACCCGAGACTTCGTCCCGGGTTACTCTCGCTTCACTCGGTATTGGCTTCCAGCCAAATCCTCAAACCTTGGTTTCCAAACAACTAAACAACAAACAACAACAAGACAACTAAACAACAAGACAACAAGACAACTAAACAACAAGACAACTAAACAACAAGACAACAAAACAACAAAACTATGGGCAATATGGAAAATAGCATTGATAAACTTTGGCAGAAAGAAAAATAGTTTATATCTTTGTAATCTAATAATTTTCGCATACCTCTTTCAGCATGAAGATACTATGGTTAAGTTCTTGGTTCGGTGACTACAGGGTGCCTGTATATGATAATCTCAATAGATTGTCTGATGGGGCATTCTGGATAGTGTGCTCTGAGATGGAGACATCCGAGCTGGTGAGGCGGAAACTAAGGGAGAAGCTGGGAGATCACGCCATTATCATGCCTCAACAGAAAATCATACGGTTGGGGAATGCGGACTCCGACTTTGCCAATAGCAGTCTGGCGCTGCACTGGCAGCAAGATCTTTACTCTGCTATAAGGAATGTGAAGCCCGATGTCATCATAGTGGAAGGCTTCGGGCGCTGGGCTCCTGCCGGCATCATCTACAGTATATTACACAGGAAAAGACTGCTGATGTTCTACGAACGCACTGCTTGGACAGAGCGAAAGGCTGGTTGGTGGCGCACGCTTTACAGGAGATTGGCTGGCAAGGCTGTGGACTGCTTTCTCTCCAACGGGGCTCTCTCTGAGCAATATCTGCGCGAGAATCTCGGTTTCTCATCCGCTCCTATCATCAGGGGCTGCATGAGCGCCGACTCATTCTATCTCCACCACGACGTGGAAGCGGAATTGGAGGCACGGCATAAGGCTGACCGCGAAACGGTATGTCGGAATGGTAAGGGCATCAGATTTCTGTATGTAGGCAGGATTGTTGAGCGAAAAGGCATCCGTCAACTGCTTGAGGTCTGGGAGATACACCACCAATCGTATTCTAATGACACTCTGACTTTGGCTGGCGAAGGCATACTGCTGAATGAGATGCGCGAGAGATATGGCGATGATAAGGGTATAATAATGGCGGGATATGTCTCTTATGACAGGATTTACTCCTACTATAAGGATTGTGATGTCGTGGTACAACCGACGTTGGAGGACAACTGGAGCCTCGTCATCCCGGAGGCAATGTCATGTGGCAGGGCTGTGATGTGCTCGATATACAATGGCGGTTATCCAGAACTGGTAAAGGATTCCGTCAATGGTTACTCCTTTGACCCGCTCGACAAGGAAGGCTTTGTCAATGCTTTTGCCAAATTCCATTCGGCTAATCTGCTCAAGATGGGACGGCAGGGGATGATGATAGAGAAGAATTTCTCGCCTGAGAAAGCTGCTCTTCGCATATATAAGGCTTGCTGTTCTGTGGTTTAGTGGTCTTGTGGTTTTGTGGTTTTGTTGATAGACCTTAACACAAATGGACTTTGCAAACAACAAAACAACCAGACAACAAAATAACAAAATAACAAAAAAACGAAACAACAAAAAACAACAGAAACAATGCTCGATATAAGAACTCTTTCCACAGGGAAAAACGGAATGAAAATGACGAAAGCAGAGTCCGTTTTCCTCGAACTGCTACAGATAGCCCTTGGCAATCGCAGCCGTCTATCTGAGCCTTGCTCTGACGCAGAGTGGGAAGAGGTGTATTCTACGGTGAAGAAACAGGCGATGGTGGGCATCACTTTCTATGCTGTCAAACTGTTGCCTGCCGAGCAGATGGCACCTAAAAGGCGTAAATACCAATGGGCGCTGAAGGTGCTGGAGATAGAAGAGATAAACAAGAAGATATGCTACGAATGCCAGATAGTCACTAATATCTTTGCGGAAGCAGGATTCAACTCCTGCGTATTGAAAGGGCAAAGCAACCTATTCTTCTACCCCGCCGCAATGAGAATGATGCGCCAGCCGGGCGACATCGACCTTTGGGTGTTCAGGAAAGATAGGGATAACAATCAGAAAGCATTCCGAAAGCGTGAGATTATCGATTTCATCTGGAAGAGGATGAAGAAGAAAACGGAGGTAAACCTGCACCATACCGACTTCGACTTATTCCCCAAGACGCTGGTGGAGGTGCATTTCGTTCCCTCGTTTGCCGTCAATCCATTCACCAACAGGAAGTATTACCGATGGTTTGAAGCCCACAAGCAAAGCGTCAGTTCCACGCCAGCGAATATAAACATCCTCGATATCGATTTCTGCATTGTCTTCCAGATGATGCACATCTACCGTCATCTACTGCTGGAGGGCATCGGTTTCCGCCAGTTGACAGACCTTTATTTCTCCATTCTCTTCCGCGAAAAGCGCGAGAAAATGAAGCAATCGAGCGCGTACAGCAAGGAGACCATCTTCTCGCATCTATGCTATCTCGGCATGGAAAGAGTCACTCGTGCCGTGATGTGGATTCTCCACAATGTGCTCGGAATGGAAGAGAAGCACCTGATATGTGAGCCTTCGGAGAAATACGGCATGGAGATGCTGGGCGAAATGATGCGTGGCGGCAACTTCGGACAGCACTTCAAGGATGACGATAACGACAAATCGGATGCCTCAGAGAATAAAAACGAGACGAAAGAAAGCAAGGACAACGAAGACAAAAGCAAAGCTATCAACGGCGAAAAGAGCCAGAAGAGTGATGAAATCACAAAGTTTGCAGAGTTTATAGAAGCCTGCCGTCACGGTTTCCGACTTATCATGAGTTATCCTTCCGAGGTGCTATGGATACCTTATTTATATATAAAGGCTTCCATAGTCAGAAATTATTGGAGAAGGCAATAAAGGCTAATATGAGGTAAAAGCGAAGGAATAAGCTTACATTTTCAGAGAAATCTATATGCTTCATGCAAGGTTTCTATCCATATTGCATTATATAGACAGAAACGATAAAAAAAGTAAGCGATATGAAAAGAAACAAGATTTTCACACTAATACTCATAGTTGTGAGCATGGCTATGGGATTCTCCAGTTGTATTGGCAACGATGATGATTACAATAACAACCAGAAACCGACTATAGATCCATTGACGTATTCTGATAAAGACATTTACCTCAATACGTCAATGACTGCATATCCATTCTTTTCTCAGGTCAATTCATCTGTGGAAAAGAATAAAAACTTCATGATTTCTCCACTCGGAATGACTGAGGTTCTGACGATGCTTGTTCACGGAGCCAATGGAAATACTGCGGCACAGATAAATAAAGTGATGAATACACCTTGGATTTTGCATGCACATATCATGGATGCCATGAAGTCATTGAATGATTTCCTACCACAAGCAGACAGCAAGACATCACTCGCCATTGCCAATTCGCAATGGATAGACGAAGGATACGACGTAAAAAATGATTACATCAAGAACAACATTGATAAGCTTGATGCCGAGACTTTCACCCAATTATTATCGACAGAAGCCACAAAGAATGACATCAACTCATGGTGTGCAAGAAAGACAAACGGCCTTATCAAAGACTTCCTAAAGTCACCTCTGCAACAAAACACAAGGATGGTGCTTCTCAATGCCTTGTATTTCAAGGGTCAATGGAAATACAAATTTGACAAGAAAGAGACTACAGACAAGACTTTCCACAATATTGACGGCACGACATCAGATGTAAAAATGATGCACCAAGAGGGCAAATTGCTCTGCTGGAGTGGCGAAAGGATGGACGTAGCAGAATTTCCTTACGGCAATGAGACATTCTGTATGGACGTAATTCTGCCACATGAAGGCGAGAGCATCGACAACTGTCTGGAAGGCATCGACTACGTAAAAATGTACGACATACTGCATAATATGAACTTTCGCAATGCCTATATCGACATGCCTCGTATGCAATTAGACTATAATCGCACGCTCAATGCGGACTTGATAGCCATGGGAATGCCTGACGCTTTCGACATACAGAAGGCTGATTTCTCAGGTATTACGGACCGAAAGCTTTTCATCTCATTGTTCAAGCAAGCCACTTCACTTACCGTAAATGAAGAAGGCACAGAGGCGGCAAGCGTCACTTCTTCAGAGATGATGGATAGTTCTGGTCCTAATATTTCTTATTTCCACTTTGAAATGAATCGTCCTTTCGCTTTTCTGATTAGGGAAAAGCAGAGTGGCATAATATTATTCATGGGAAAGATGGTAAAGTTTTAGCACTTCGTGATTCTCATTGACCATAACATAATCAAGCAAATAAAACAAGGAAACCGCAAGGCTATTCAACAATTGTATAGCCTTACGGCTCGTTATCTCTATGCTATTTGCCAACGATACCTAAGCAATGAGGAAGACACTAAGGACGTATTGCAGGAGACATTCGTCAAAATATTCCGTAACATCAAGGATTTCAATGAGCGAAATGATGCTACTCTGCTCTCATGGATGGTCAGAATAGCGGTCAATGAGTCGCTTATGTTTCTCCGACAGAAGCGTCGTGAGACATTTATAGAGTCACATTCCGACATTCCAGACAAGGAAGAAGAGCTGGAAGTGGCTCGTTTCACAGCAGAAGAACTGCACAATGCCATAATGTTATTGCCCACAAGATACCGCGTTGTGCTCAATCTTTACGTCTTTGAGAAGAAGAAACACAAGGAGATAGCGCAATTATTAGGCATCAAAGAGCCTTCTTCCGCCTCACAACTGAACAGGGCAAAGCATTTACTACGCAAGATATTATTAGAACAGGAAGGAGGAAAACGATGAAAGAACAATGGACCGACGACCTACGAAATAAGTTGGAAGGCTATGAGTCACCTCACTTGCCTGACGAACTATGGGATGACATTGACAAAGAAATGTCTGACTCCCGTCGTATTGTGCCAATACATATCGGTTGGCGCAAGGCTTGTGCAGCCATTTTCCTACTTGTCGCAATCTCTTGCACTTTGCTTTTTCTCCGTAAAGAGCATAATGAAAGCCCTATTGCAAGGAAAGAAAGCCATCAGAAGAACGTTCCTACTGACAATGCTCGCCCTACCTTTCCAGAAGAAAACTTGGAAACTTTACATTCATTAGTAGCCTCTTTGAAGAGAGATATGCCAAAGATTGAAGAACTATTACAGCATTCTCAGAATGAGAGTCATGATGAAAAAGTTGAGAGTCCTAATGAAAAATGTGGTGACGACGTTCCCGACAGCGTGACAATAGAGCCAGAAGAAGAACCGGAAATTAAGACAATATATGCTCCAGACGAGACTTTGCCACTCCATACGGCAGAGGCATTCCCATCAAAGCACAGGAATAATGAGGACAGAGGCCTGCTATTTACTCTCTCTACATCATACATGGGAGGCATAGACCTTTCACTCTTGGATAATCAGAACATCAATAATGATATATCATCAAGTGCTCCCGTGGAACCAGACTATGGTGGAGACACCGACCATCCTACTATTCCGCGCCCTAATCCGCAACCTGAAAAGGTGGAAGAGGAAGAACATCATCGTCCGATATCTTTCGGTTTGCAAGTGGGCATTCCGCTTTCTGACCGTTGGACTTTACACACAGGACTCTCATATAGTTACCTTCACAGCGAGTTTATGAAGGGTACGGAGGTGAAATACGACCATACTCATCAGCGCCTGCATTACCTCGGTGTGCCTTTAAGATTGGGGTATCAGATTTATCACAGTAAGGTAGTGGATTTTTACCTCGGTGGTGGCGGAAGAATAGACTTTGGCTTATCGGGTAAAAACAAGGTAAGGACTATCGAGAAGGGCAAGGCTGACAGAATGATGACGCAGTCATTGTCGGATATTCCTACAAATCTTTTCCTTACATTATCGCCTGGCGTGCAGGTAAATATTGTCAAAGGGCTTCACCTTTATCTGGAGCCTACACTGCAATTCAAGGTCTCTGGTTCGGAAAAATACTCCACTTATTTTACAGAGCACCCTCAGGTGATAGACCTACAACTTGGCTTCCGCTGGAAATTTGGTAAGTAGAGCTACTCCTTTGGCGCTTTACATTAGTTCCTCAGGCACGCAGTCAGCCATAGCGGAGTAGGCTGTTTCGCTCGGATGCAGATGGTCTCCGGAGTCGAAACCGGGAGCGAAAGATGCAGGATTTCTGCTGTCGCGGACAGCAATATCGAAATCTACGCAACCATCGAAGAGGTCAGAAGTGCGCAACCAATCATTGAATTTATTTCTCATCTCATCGCGCATCTCATTGTAAGTGCGCCATCCGAGGATAGGAAGAAGCGTTCCGCTCCATACTTTCAGTCCGAGTTTGCGAGCATACTTCACGTAGATTTCCTCCGTACCACGCTCCAAATCCTCACAAGTAGGCATGTCGCTCCAAGGTCGGAATGGGTTTACCTCCACACCTACAGGATGTATGATGTCATTGATACCATGCTGAATGATGACCGCACTGGCGCCTGCCACATTCATCTCAATAGGGAAACGCGTCTCGCCCTTGAGTCCGTATGCCTGATACGTGATGCAGTCATACTGTCGGAGTATTCTTGTTCCGCTGACAGCACGACGTATGATAGCCACATTATGGAAACCATTCTCCCATGCTCTGATAGCAAGCCAGTCGGGCCAGCTTTGCGCTGTAATAGAATCGCCAAAGCAAACGAGGGCATGATTCTTTTCTTCTGTCAGCACATCTATCGTATTGAGGAAGTAAAACCAGTTGGTATTACGCGTCAAGTCGATAGGAAGTTCCTTCTCTAAGGCGAAATCTCCATAGGAATATTTACCCTTGGAGAGCGGGCCTGTGATGAGAGTGCCGGCATTCATCTGAGTGAAACCAGCGAAATACATGCTCACATCTACTGTTTCGCCAGCCTCGATGTCGAAAGCAATCTCATCGCTCTCCACCTCTTGTCCAGACTTTATCACCACCGAAGTATTTCCTCCGAAGGTGATAGGCACAGCAACGTAGTCCTGATTTTGCTTTGCTACGTATGCTTTAGTCATTGTGACGTCTTCCGTACCCGTAAGATTTGAGAAGCGGAAGCGCATCTTAGAACCTGAGAAAACCACTCTTACGGGGTATCTCAGGGTGATATCCTTGGCGTAAACACACTCTTTTCTGTCTGTGATGGACGTGGCATTACCCCAGCAAGCCACCCATTTGGTATATTTCTCTTTCTGTTGAGTCATAAATGTTTATGTGAAATCGGAATGCAAAACTACTCATTTTTTCTAAGACAGCAAAGCCAATGGTTTGCAAAATGCAGGCAACAGACAGGTCATTATGCCAAAACAGAGATATAATTGACATAGAACAACTATCCGAAATCCTTTTGTAAAGTGTGCAAAACATTTTAATGCATTATACAAAGAAAAACCAATAATTGTGAAAATAAATTAAATGCAAATAAATATTGGCAAAATTAAAAAAATAAAAAAAGAGAATTATTGTCAGTTTCGCATAAAAATATTACCTTTGCACGAAGTAAAAATACACCTATAAGTAGGTAATCAGAATTATTTTGATAATGAATAGATAATAATATTTGTTTTTCATTATTATAAAAATAATTCTGATCACCTACTTAAAAGATAATTAATACCTAAAACAATAACAAAATATCAAAACGAAATGAAACAGACTCTTCGTGACTCGGCCGCCCTTCGTTGGACCGCCCTGCTGCTTTTGGCGCTTGCAATGTTCTGCGCCTACATCTTCGTGGACATCCTTTCGCCAATCAAAGACCTCATGCAGTCGCAGCGTGGCTGGGACTCTGACGCTTTCGGCACAATGCAAGGCTCCGAGACATTCCTCAATGTGTTCGTCTTCTTCCTCATCTTTGCAGGTATCATCCTCGACAAGATGGGTGTGCGCTTCACAGCTCTTCTCTCAGGAGCAGTGATGCTTATCGGTGCTTGCATCAAGTGGTATGCTGTCAGCGACAGTTTCATCGGCAGCGGACTTGAGACATGGTTTACCAACAATCTCAACCACATCCCAGTGTTCGAGCAGCTCGGCGTATCACCATTCTTTGAGGGAATGCCTGCATCTGCCAAGGTAGCTGCTGTCGGATTTATGATATTCGGCTGCGGTACTGAGATGGCTGGTATCACCGTTTCACGCGGTATCGTAAAGTGGTTTAAGGGCCGTGAGATGGCTTTGGCTATGGGTTCAGAGATGGCTCTCGCACGTCTCGGTGTGGCTACATGTATGATTTTCTCCCCATTCTTCGCAAAGCTTGGTGGCAACATCAGCGTATCTCGCTCTGTAGCATTCGGTGTAGTATTGCTCTGCATCGCAATGATGATGCTCGTGGTCTATTTCTTCATGGATAAGAAGCTTGACTCTCAGACCGGTGAGGCAGAAGAGAAGGACGATCCATTCAAGATCAGCGACCTCGGTCAGATTCTCACATCCAGCGGTTTCTGGCTCGTTTCACTGCTCTGCGTGCTCTATTACTCTGCTATCTTCCCATTCCAGAAGTATGCAGTAAATATGCTCCAGTGTAACCTTACCTTCACAGAAGTGCCAGCAGACTCATTCTGGGGCTCAGAGTCAGTGACCATCGTTCAGTATGTCATCATGCTCATCGTAGCTGCTGCAGCCTTCATGTTCAACTTCATGAAGAAGCCTACCATCAAATACTCTATGCTCACTATCTCTATCGTAGCCCTCATCAGCTATTGCTACATGGGCTATATGCGTCAGTCAGCTGAGTCTATCTTCGCTGTATTCCCATTGCTCGCAGTAGGCATCACTCCTGTGCTCGGCAACTATGTGGACCATAAGGGTAAGGCAGCTTCAATGCTCGTACTCGGTTCGATGCTTCTCATCGCTTGTCACCTCACATTTGCCTTCATCCTTCCAGAACTGAAGAGCAACCAGGTAGGCGGTGTCATCGTGGCTTACTTGACAATTCTCGTGCTCGGAGCTTCATTCTCACTCGTTCCTGCTTCCCTCTGGCCAAGCGTTCCAAAGCTCGTTGACGCTAAGGTTATCGGTTCGGCTTACGCTCTTATCTTCTGGATTCAGAACATTGGCTTGTGGCTCTTCCCATTGCTTATCGGTAAGGTGCTCACCGCAACCAACGAAGGTGTGACCGACCCTACACAGCTCAACTACACCGCACCGCTCATCATGCTTGCTGGTCTCGGTGTTGCTGCCCTCATCATCGGCTTCATCCTGAAGATTGTCGATAAGAAGAAGGGCATCGGACTTGAGGAGCCTAACATCAAGGAATAATATGGTTCTGTGGTTTTGTGGTCTGATTGTCTGGTTGTTTTGTTGTCTGGTTGATAGTTTTACATCCTGCAAGACAACTAAACAACTAAACCACCAAACAACAAAACAGCAAAACAACCAAGCCACAAAACAACAATAAAAAAGCCCTGCAAAGGCAAAAGCATTACAGTGAACACCTCACATCCATGCTTTCGCCTTTGCAGGGCTTTTTTCTTGCCGCTTATAATACCCCGAGTGGACACCCCAGACATTGTGATTGATACACTTGCAGAGCATTCAAACCATGCAGGATTCCCTTTCCGTCACTCATACTTCGCTCCTGAAGTCGGGCCTTTAAGACAGCAAACAGCAAGAAAAAGTGTTCGATTTTCCCGTTCCTGCAAGCATACAATCAAGTGCCATTGCAACACTTTGATTATCAGAGTAATGCGATAGCTTAGTTTTTACGGTGCAATAACTTAGCTTTTATCTCCTAATATCATAGCTTTTACACGGTAATATCTATGCTTTCACCTCCCAATATCTTAGCTATCGCAAAACAATAGCTTTGCTATCCCCTTTTTGTTCCATTTTTCCCTCCATATAACCTCTCTGCCACATATCGCTTTTGGCTATGCTTTCAAATGTAATTGACGGTAAAATATCTCAACTTTCGCAAACTTAAAAAGCCCCTCAATCCCCACGGTCGTGGGGAAAATTAAAACATCAAATAGAAAAACAAAGAAAAAACAGGAAAAAATATATTTGTTTATTTTTGTTTATTGACATTTATTACTGATTATCAACTTGATAGGTGCCTGCGAAACTTCAGTAAAATATCCACTAGCATCAGGCAATACACAATATCAGCAGGGAAAAAGACTATGTGGTTTTGTTGATTTGTTGTCTGGTTGTTTAGTTATTGGGATGTTTGGCTATTTGTTACATTCAACAAAGCAACAAAACAGCCAGACCACATAACAACAAAAGAATTCATCATATTTTGACTGGCAAACCCTAAAACACTTGCGCAATCCAGTCTTTTATTCGATGCCACCGAATAAAAACAGATGATTTTATTCGATGCCAGCGAATAAAAATTGCTGATTTTATTTGGCAGTACCGAATAAAATCCATATCTTTGCAAAAAACAAAGCAATATGAACAAGGAATTATTCAGAGCCATAATATCAGAGAATCAGGAGTTTATAGGAAGCATTCCATTAGTGGAACGCCCTTTGCATCTGGAAGAGTCGGGCAACTATGTATTCGTAGGAGTCAGACAAGCGGGCAAGTCATACCTGCTTTATCAGCGTGTAAAGGAACTGCTTGGTTGTGGAATCAACTTGCACGACATCGTATATGTAAACTTTGACGACGAACGTCTGCTTGGTATGACGACGGACGATTTCGACCTTATCCTACAGGCTTACTACAGTATGCACGGCGGTCAACCCATATTCTTTTTCGACGAGATACAGAATGTGGATGGATGGGCAAACTTTGCACGCCGCCTTGCAAACCAGAAACACAGGGTGTATGTGACTGGCAGCAACGCTAAAATGCTCAGTCGTGATATTGAAACCGTACTTGGAGGCAGATATCTGTCAGTCTATGTGTTCACCTATTCTTTCGAAGAATATCTGAAAGCCATTGGGATTTCAGTATCCGGAGGTTCCCAATACGGAAGAAAAGCGAATGAACTGCAACGCCATTTCCGCACTTATTTCGAATGGGGAGGCTTTCCCGAGCTCGTCAACTTCAGAGAAAAGCGGGTGTGGCTCAACAGCCTTTACAACAGGATATTCTTCAATGATCTGGTAGTGCGCCACAAGGTGAAGAATGAAGACTCCCTGCGCATGTGCATTCGCCGACTGGCAGAAAGCGTGATGCAACCGTGCTCCCTTAACAGGCTGAGCAATCTTGTAAAGTCAACAGGTATGCCCTGCAGCCCTTCTACGGTGATGGAGTATGTACGTTATCTGCAGGAATCATGCTTGCTGATTTCATTGGACAACTATGCGTCAAAGTTTGTGGATAAGGAGACGGTAAAGAAACACTACTTTATCGACAACGGACTGCTGCATCTCTTCATCAACAATCCCGACACTGCATTGCTCGAAAACCTCTGCGCCATCAATCTATACAAGAGATACGGGAAAGGAGTGTATTATTTCAACCGTAACATAGAGGTGGATTTCTATGTGCCAGACGAGAAACTCGCCATTCAGGCAAGCTTCCGAATGAGCGAAGAAGCCACCTTGGAGCGTGAGATAAAGGCGCTTGTATCCCTTCATGGTTTGTATGAGACCCAGAGAAACCTGATTATCACATACGAAGATGAAGGGATAATGGAGCGTGACGGAATAAAGATTGAAATCATCCCTGTATGGAAATGGCTGCTCGACATGTAATCACGACACACCTCCAGTGATCCCATCGGATAAAATGCCGAACCATAGCGATTTCCGAAAAAGCAAACAAATGAACATGATTTCGCAAAATCAAAGTAAATTCTTTGCTTTTTCAAAAGAAAAACGCTATATTTGCATTCGCATTTATGTATGCAAGCAGGTAGATGGGAATATACGAAACACCCGTCTCCACTCTGCCGCGACTTTTGAAACTTGACTATATGGGCCACGGATTTACTTTCATGCAAGTGAAATATCCTTCCATATTCAAGTGGTAGGCATTGCCCGCATCAATGGCGACACGTTTGTAAAACAAGAAAACAACTTAATACATTCCCCGTATGACAAGAAGAAACCTCCTGCTGATGCTTCTGATTTTCGTTGCATCCATCGCGAAAGCACACGACTTTGAAATCGACGGCATCTATTACGAGCACATGTCAAGAGCTGATATGACTGTGGCAGTCTCATGCAAAGGCAACAGTTGGGACGCGTCAGAAGAGTATTCCGGCAACATCGTTGTGCCTTATACTGTAAGTCACAATGGCGAGCATTACAAAGTAGCTGCCGTGAGGTCCTATGCCTTTATGGGAAACACCAAACTGACTTCTGTCTCTTTACCATTCACAGTCAAGTCCATCGGCAATTTCTCGTTTTCCAATTGCACTGCATTGGAGACTATTGATTTTGGCGGAAATGTAGAGACCATAGGCGAGAACGCATTCGCCAACTGCACTGCATTGAAGGAAGTGGACCTTCCCAAAACAATGCACAAGATTGGACCATCCATATTCTACGGCTGCACCAGTCTTACTTCTGCCATCGTCAGAGGAAGTATGGAGGAAATACCCGAGAATGCCTTCTATGAATGTGCAAACATGACATACTTCCGCATCCCATTCGGAGTGAAGAAAATAGGCAAAATGGCTTTCTTCAACTGCAGGAAACTGGCAGACATAGACCTCGATGAGTTCATGGAGGAAATAGGAGAAAGATGCTTCGAGAACTCTGGACTTGAGCGAGTTATACTCCCCACCACAATGAAGAAACTGGGAAACGGATGCTTTGCTTACACGAAACTGGGCGAGATAACTATCCCAGACGGCATCAAACGCATCGAGAACGCTGCTTTCCTGCAATGCGAATCATTGAGGAAAGTGGTGGTCGGAACCGATGCAAATCATGACTCAGACAAGATATGCATCGCTTACCGAGCATTCGCCTACTGCAAGAATCTGGAATCTGTATTCCTTTCCAATGATGTCGATACGGTGGGCTCATTCTCATTTGAGCACTGTGATGCGCTGAAAGACCTGCATCTCGGCAGCAATATCAGAATCATAGAGGATCGCGCATTCCAATATTGCAGTTCGCTCGCAGAAGTTTCTTTGCCTGAAAGCCTTACAGAAATGGAGTATGGCGTGTTCACTAATTGCTCAAACCTGAAGAAAGTGACATTCGGAAACGCCCTGCATACTATCGGCGAGAGAGCATTCAGTAACTGCAAGGCGCTGGAATCCATCAATCTGCCAGCATCCATCGACTCCATTGGCACTTGCGCTTTCGATAAATGCTACGCCCTTGCTTCCGCCACTCTCGGCAAAGGGCTAAGAGTTCTGGAGGCCAGTGCTTTCTCAAACTGCTCCAATCTGGAGAAAATATCTATTCCGGACGGTTGCTCCGAGATAAAGAACAGGACTTTCTATTACTGCAAAAAGCTCCGTAAAGCCACATTGGGCAATGGACTAAAAAGCATCGGAGAAGAAGCTTTCAGAGAGTGTACTGCGCTGGAAACTGTGATACTGCCGTCCGGCACCAAACATATAGCCAAGAATTGTTTCTATAATTGCAGGAATCTCACAGATATCAACCTGGATGGCAACCTGCGCTTTATCGGGGCAAGTGCATTCTATGCCACATCCATATCGCAGCTTTCATTCCGCAACACACTGGAAACCATTGAGGCTTATGCCTTTGACAGTTGCAACAAACTGCAGAGCGTCGCCATACCCGCCGCTACTAAAAGCATCTCGCCTGACGCTTTCAGCAGATGCCAGGCTTTGAAATTCATTCATGTGGACAAAGACAACCCTGCCTACTGCGACATCGACGGACTGCTCTATACACGCGACAAGGATACGCTCCTCATATATCCTTGGGCTAAAGGCAGAACTGCAATCGTCCCGGATGGCACAAAGACCGTGCTCAACTCGGCATTCTTTTCTTCCAAAGCCACTGTCCTGTTCCTGCCTTCTTCATGCAGGAAAGTAGAAGCCTGGCCAGGACTTTACAATCTTACCGTGGTTTGGCCTATCTCTTCCGCTGATGGAATCGAGGCTGCTTCCTTGAGCAAGAGCGCACTTCTCTTCGTATCCAATGGATCAGAAGGCAACATCAAGGGGAAAGGTGCTTTCGCAAGGGTTAGGAATGTCTATGGAAAGACACTCATGATGGGACCTGACAGCATCGCTTATCATCTCACTACAGACACCAAAGGCACTCCTGTCGCTGAGGTGGCACTCAACTATGGCACTTATCTGACAGACTACAAATGCCCTGAGACAGTGGAAATTGGCGGCAAGACATACACCATAACGTCCATCGGCGAATATGCCTTCTCGCAGAATACCGGCACGCTCCATTCCATAGAACTGCCTTCCACATTGGAAAACATCAAGGAATATGCCTTTGGCACTGTGGAAAAGGTGACCTCCGGTGTGCTTTCCCCACTGCCTGTTTCCACCGATGCCTTCTATAGCAGCACATTCAGCAATGCCCCTCTCTATGTTCCGGCTGGCACTGCCGGCAAGTACAAGTCGGCTGAAGGATGGAAGAAATTCTACAAGATTGTTGAGATTGCCGGCACAGGCATAGATGAAGCCACCGTTTCTGCCGCTGAACCTTATGCCGTATTTGATGCAAACGGTAGGAGAACCAATGCTCTGAAGCGTGGACTGAATATCCTCCGATATGGCGATGGAACCGTGAAAAAGGTGATAAAAAAATAAAAAAAGGTGCAAAAAAATACTTTATCCCACAAAAATGGGCGTATTGTTTGTTAATTTGGCGTTTTTTTGTTAACTTTGCACGGAATTACGACCTTGTTAATACTAAACTATCGTACCAATAATGGGAAAAAGAATAAAGAAACTCAAAAAGATACGTCTGCATCACGAGGGAACAGACACTCTGATATTCGGACTTATGTTCATCGTGGCAATAGGCATAATCCTATGGCGTTCCTTCGAGACACACATACCTTTCTATTGCTTTATAGCAGTTTTCGGCATCATATATGGCATTGTTGTCAATTTCTTCCGCTGTCCTATCCGCATCTTTGACGAGAAAGACGAGACGGAAGACATCATCGTAGCTCCTGCTGACGGCAAGATTGTCGTGGTGCAGGAAGTGGAAGAGAATAAGTATTTCCACGAGAAGCGCATGATGGTCAGCATCTTCATGAGCCTCTTTAATGTGCATGCCAACTGGTTTCCGGTTGACGGAAAGGTGAAACTGGTGCATCATCAGAATGGTGCTTTCCATAAAGCGTGGCTCCCTAAGGCAAGCGAAGAGAACGAAATGGCTGACGTCATCATCGAGACTCCTGACGGTCAGCAGGTGTTGTGTCGCCAGATTGCCGGCGCTATGGCTCGTCGAATCGTGACTTATGCCAAGGAAGGCGAAGATTGCTTCATCGATGAGCATCTCGGCTTCATCAAGTTTGGTTCACGCGTCGATCTCTATCTGCCTCTCGGAACTGAAATAAACGTCAAGCTCGGACAGACTACCACTGGTAACCAGACGATTATTGGAAAACTGAAAGTCAATGCATAATAATTTAATGCATAATTCATATTTCATAATGCATAATTCATAATTGTCTTATCATCAAACTGATTATGAATTATAAAATGCGAATTATGAATTATGAATTAAGCATTGTGCATTATGAATTATAAATTATGAAAAAGCATATTCCTAACACTATAACCTGTTGCAACCTCATCTCCGGATGCGCTGCAACAGTTTTTGCCATTTATGGAGTACCAGAATTGGCACTTTCACTCATCATCCTCGGTGCAGTCTTCGACTTCTTCGATGGTATGTCAGCGCGTTTGCTCCACGTTTCCAGCGAAATAGGCAAGGAACTCGACTCGCTTGCCGACGTCGTGACCTTCGGTGTGGCCCCTTCAAGCATCCTGTATTGGTATCTTGGCATGATAGACTATCCTGCTTTTCTCGAACCAATGCGTGAGGTAGTGCCATTCTTTGCCTATATCCTTGCAGCTTTCTCGGCGCTCCGCCTTGCCAAGTTTAATCTCGACACCAGGCAGACCACATCATTCATCGGACTTCCTACTCCAGCTGACGCACTCTTCTGGGGCTCTCTTATCGTGGCTTTCAAGGAGGAAATGGCTGACGAAATCATCACTCTGCCGCTTATCATCGCAGGAATACTGTTCAGCAGTTGGCTCCTCGTGTCTGAGGTTCCGATGTTTGCACTCAAATTTAAGCAGTGGGGCTTCAAGGGAAATGAGATAAAATACGGCTTTGTGGCTTTCAGCGCCATTTGCCTTATCGGCGGAATTTCCTACGGAATATCCACAGAGAACTATCCTCTCTGCTTCTTCCCGCTTAGCCTTATCATCCTCGCATACATCTTAGTATCCATACTTACCCAAAAGAAACAGTAGGCCTATGGGCGCACTAATATCATTTCTCCTGCTTCCGATACTTGTCGTTCTGATACTCATCCTCTTCTTTGGCATTTTTGCATACGCCAAGATTATGAAAATGTGGTATCAGTTGACCGGTCGCAAACCTAAGAATGGCTCCTTTTTCCATTTCAACACAGGCTCTGGTTCGTCATGGTACACCACTAATGGCAATCCAAACTACCGCAACGACAATGCTCAGAACGGTCGAAACCAGAGCAATAACGCTTCGCAACAAGCCTCTTCCAAGGCTCCAAACGGACAGAAGAAAATCTTCTCGAAGGACGAAGGCGAATATGTGGATTTTGAAATGGTAGAATAGACAAGGTGCAGAGATGAGAACAGCCATAATAGGAGCAGGCGCAGCAGGTTGCTTCTGCGCCATCAACATCAAGAGATTACATCGTGATTGCGATGTAGAGATATTCGAATCGGGCACCCATCCGCTCGCTAAAGTTGCTGTGACAGGTGGCGGCAGATGTAATCTCACCAACTCTTTCCGTAACATCACCAACCTTTCCGAAGCTTATCCCCGTGGCGATAAGCTGATGCGTCGTGCCCTTTCGGTATTCAGTCATGAGGACACTATGGACTGGTTTGAGCGCGAAGGCGTAGCCCTCGTCACGCAAGATGACGAATGCGTCTTTCCGCAGTCGCAGGATGCTATGGAGATAGTCAACACATTGACCCGCCTTTGCCGTCGTGAAGGCGTGACGATACACCTTCGCTCGCGCGTAAATATAGAAAAGGTGGACGACGGTTTTATGGTGGGCGACAAACTATTCGACAGAGTAGTGGTCACGGTAGGTGGATGTCCAAAGGCTTCCAGGCTCGATTTTCTGTCTTCCCTCGACCTTGCCATAGTCCCTCCCGTACCATCTCTCTTCACATTCAATATCTCAGGCGATTGGCATCAGCGTCTGATGGGCACCGTAGTGGAAGGCGTTACGGTGAGTCTGGCTGGCACAAAGCATAAGAGCCATGGTGCTATCCTTCTCACCCATTGGGGAATGAGCGGTCCTGCCATTCTAAAACTATCCTCCTATGCCGCGCGCCATCTTGCCGAAAATGAATATAAAGGCACGATAGCCATCAACTGGTGTGGAGGTAAAAACGAAGAGATGATGCGTCAATCGCTGGGTAATATGATGGCTGCGAATGCGCAGAAACTCATCACAAACGCTTACCCTTCACATCTCACGCAATCCCATTGGCTCGTAATGCTTGAGCGAGCTGGCATCCCTGTCACCCAACGCTGGGGCGCATTAAACAAAAAGCACATCAACCGTCTCGTAACAATACTGACAGCTGACGTGCATCATATCACAGGGCGTTGCCATTTCAAGGAAGAATTTGTCACAGCCGGTGGCATTTCATTGTCTGAAATCAACATCAAGACAATGGAATCTAAGCGCTATCCCGGCCTCTACTTTGCCGGAGAGGTGCTCGATGTCGATGCCATCACTGGTGGCTTCAACCTTCAAGCCGCATGGTCTATGGCTTATGTCGTGGCTCGGAATTTCAAGTAAGAAGAATTAGAAAATCCATCAGAAGAAACAACAAAAGGTGTTAATGACATTTCCATCAAAATAGGTATAGAGATGTTGATGATGAAACCTGTTTGGTTTAGAATCTGTGAAGAAAGCTTAGGGAAATACTATATAACAATGTACTATGATAATGAGTACAATCATGCAAATGGTGAGGATTTATAAAATTGGAATCTGACCTGTTTTATGAATATCTAAGGATTTCCAATTCGCTTTTAAAGCGAAACTTCAATAAACTATAGAACCACCCTTAAATGCTTTAAGGAGAAAGTCGCTGACAAGATGAGCCACTTGTTCTTCCTGTCTAATGAAGCCATGGTCGGCATCCTTCATCATGTGCCATACACTCTTTTTGTTGAGATAATGGAAACGCTGGCCATAAGTGTATGGGACAATTCGGTCTGCATCACCATGTAGTATATATTCAGGACCTTGATAGTTCATGGCAGTTTCGTATATCGGCAAGTTTACGGCCGTTCGGATGAAGTTGCATCCGATAGCCTTGCCGTTTCCCATTTCTACCTTTGCTGGAGGATTCTTAGGGTCGTATATTCTTCCAAAAGTGCTGCCTCTTAATGCATCGTCGCGCAGAACGGCTGCAGGAGCGAGAAGGGCTACAGCTGAAATCGGCTTGATGTCAGATTCCGGTTTTGCTGCAAGTTGTCCGCTGGTCATGGCTGCCACTACACCTCCCTGCGAATGACCGCACATGGCTATTTCCGTCACCCAAGGCAATGAGGACGCATAGCGCAAGATGGACTTGGCGTCCTCTATTTCGTTAGGTACCGTCATGTCTTCAAATCTTCCTTCGCTCTTACCGTGTCCGTTAAAGTCGAAACGAAGTACGGCAATGCCTTTTTTATTGACACTGTCCACGATACAGTCAAAAAGTTTACCGTCCTTGCTACCGCAAAATCCATGACATAGAATGAGAAGAGGACATTTGGCGGAGGCATCCGGAGTCTGAATTTTTACGTCAAGCTTTCCGTGATCGCCTTGTACAGTGATAAGTTCGGTTTTCGCATTTGCGCTAAGAGCAAACATTGTGCAGATGGCAAAAATAATCTTTTTCATATTCCTAAATTCCGCAACACTACGATTTAATGTTTTTATAAGCACCTGAACAATAAAAAAGTTGTTCTGGATTTTGCAGTGTCAGAAATTCCACTTGTCTTAGTGTTGCAAAAAAACAGATAAGAACTCTGAACGACATGGCAAAAATACAAATAAAATCCGAGAAACTCACTCTTTTGTGAGTTTTTTTCATCATGGAGCAATTTTATGCTCTTCCGACCCAAACCATATATTCCACATCGGTACTGAGATGCGCACTGTAAAGCAGCATAGTTATTGCAACCTAATAACATAGCTTTTACCTCCTAATAGCTATGCTTTTACAACCTAATATCTATGCTTTTACCTCCTAATAGCTATGCTTTTACATGGGCCCTCCCCTACCCCTCGAATGAAGCCCCCTCCTGCCCCCCTGGGGGATGATTGGTTAGTCACTGGTCGCTTGAGTCTCAAGCTGACATTCCGTAACTAAAGAAAACCCCTCCAGGGAGGGGTTGGGGAGGGCTCTTGGGGGATAATTTGGACTGTTTTAGTTTATATTTAACATCTGTTCACAACTTTTCGGCTATAATTCAAAAAAAATATTTTTCTGCAAAAGAAATTCCACCCTTCCACCCTTGGTATATTATATATCTAATAATCAATACGTTAGGTGTGGTGGAATTATGAGTGGAATATGGGTGGAATTACATGAAGTTCCACCCATATTCCACCCATAATTCCACCACACGCAATCATCTGATTATCACAATGATAACACCACTGAGGTGGAAGGGTGGAATTACAAACGAGAAAAAATATTTTTCTTGAAAAAGGTATTAACAACTGTTAAAAACAGTCTGTTTTGTGGTTTTATTGTTTAGTTGTCTGGACATTTTGTCGTATAGTTGGTTGTCTGTCAGGTTAAATAACCAAACAACCAGACAACTAAACAACTAAACCACTAAACAATCACTTCTTCGAACCGTCGTCAGTCAAGAAGCGGAGCAAACGTTCGAGGTCACCCACTCTGCCCCAGTTGAAGTTGCCACGAATCATGGCATCGTAATCATCAAGGCGCTTGCGGCTCAACATATTTCTGACACTTCGCTCATGAGCGAGAATCTTCTTGCCATCAATGATAAGATAGTATTTATCCATCAATGGATATGGTTCCTCCTTGTCAAAGACATCACTCTTTGTGAAACTAAACACCTCCCCCATATCGAAATTGGTATAATTACTCTCATTCATCATCTCTGCCTTCATCGTCTCCACGTCAATGGTGCGCACACGCACCACATTGTTTTCACCCACAGTGGCAACGACCTCAGCCAACTGGCGATCGACATTGATGAATGTACGCTTGTCGATGGTTATCCGCTTCACCACATCCATGTTCGCCTCCATCACAGTGCTTTTCTCCGTCTGCTTATAGACCAGAGTACTGTTTTTCATAAACACATTGCCAAAGCGAAGATTATTCACCTTGCCATTATTCATCACCACCATAACAGGCTTGAAGTCTGGAAATAATGTCACTTGCGCACTTCTGCCGCTTGGCGTCTGCGCCATCATCATCACTTGGGCAAGGACGAAAAGGAATAAGGAATAAAGTCGTCTCATAATTAGTAGATGTTTTTTCGTTTGTGCACACAAAGGTACAATGTTTTTGCTTAATAATGAAAGGAATACAGTTTTTTTTTATTACTTTTGCATGAAAATATCAGAAAGTGTCATTACCACTTACATAAACGAACAATAATCTCAATGATAAAGAACATAATCTTCGACCTTGCAGGAGTAATACTCAATCTCGATATAGAGCGTGATACTAAAGCACTTAACCAAGTTGGACTCCCCGACTTCATGGGATGCCTCGCTGAGCCAGCAATAGCCGAACCGATGGTGGCTTACCTCAACGGACTAAAGAGCGAAGAAGACTTCTGTCACGAGTTGCGCCCATCATGTCTTCCAGGTATCACAGACGAGGAAATGCTATGGTCAATGGACGCTGTGCTCGCTGACATTCCGGCTTCACGCCTTCAGATGCTTGCCAGGCTAAAGCAGAAGTATAACATCTATCTCCTAAGCAATATCTATGACAAGGCATGGAAGCACGCCGTAAAGGAAGTGGAACAGAATGGATTCTCCCTCGACCAATGCTTCGACAGACTGTTTCTCTCACATGAGATGCAACTTGCCAAGCCCGACCCTCGCATCTTCCATGCTGTCATCAGCGAGACAGAACTTATACCTGAGGAAACCATCTACCTCGATGACACAAGAGAGAATATAGAAATGGGCAACTCGCTCGGTTTCAAGTCCATTCTCGTACCTATGAACAGGCTGGAAGAAGTGGAGTTTCTATAGAAAAATAGCCTCGAAATATACAAAGCTGATTTTTAAAACCACCCATAAATATCTTTCCTCATTTATCTTTTGGCAATAAAGAAAAAAGTTTGTAATTTTGCATAGTTTTATAAAACAACTGAAAACAATGAGCACTATTATATACCCTTCTCCGATTTTCGGCCCAATACACAGTCGCCGACTCGGCATTTCATTAGGCATAAACCTGCAGCCGGGCGATGGTAAAACCTGCACTTTCGACTGCATCTACTGCGAATGTGGATACAATAAGGACTTTATTCCTAAGACAAAGCGCCCTGCACGCGAAGTCGTGGCACAGGCTTTGGAGGCTAAACTCAAGGAAATGAAGGAGCAAGGTACGACACCCGACGTCCTTACATTTGCAGGAAACGGTGAGCCTACCGCACATCCAGACTTCCTCAACATCATCAAGGACACCATCCGCATCCGCAATTCCTATTTCCCTGACGCTAAAGTCTCCGTGCTCAGCAACGCTACGATGATAGGTCATGAGGACGTAAGAGAGGCACTGATGCTCGTGGACAACAACATTCTGAAGCTCGACACCGTCAATCCAGAATACATTTCTCTCGTTGACCGCCCTGTAAGCCCTTCTTATGATGTGCGTAAAATCATTGATAATATGAAGCTATTCCACGGTCATTGCATCGTTCAGACCATGTTTATGGGTGGCAAAATGGAAGGAAAGAACGTAGATAATACGAGCGATGACTTCGTAAACCCATGGCTCGAAGCGGTGAAAGAAATAAAGCCAAGCATGGTGATGATATACACCATCGACCGCGAAACGCCAGACCAATACCTCAAGAAGGCATCCCACGAGGTGCTCGACAATATCAAGGCGAGAGTGGAAAAGGCGGGATTTGCTTGCTCTGCAAGTTATTGATGCACGATATAAGGGCGGGGCAAGATTTTCTTCATCGAAACAGAATGTCTTGACTCCATGCCTTTCAGATATTTTTTGACAAACTACTAAACTACTGACTATAATTATGAAGAAAACAGTTCTACTCATTGCCGGCATCCTATTCTCCATGATGTCAATGGCACAGACAAAGAGTGAAGTGCTCGAAGTGGCTAACAGAGCCAATGATTACTTTATGGAAAAATGGAGCGACCCTACTGCTCCGACGTGCTTCAAGGTCATTCGCCCAAGTAATCTGTGGACCAGATCCGTATATTACGAAGGACTTCTCGCACTCTACGAGCAGGATCCGCAGCAGCGTTTCCTCGACTATACCGACAAATGGGCAAACTTCCACAAGTGGGCACCATACAAAGGCAATATCAACACCTTTGATGCTGACTACCAATGCTGCGCACAAATCTATTGCACCAGATACTTCATGGAAGGTGGTGAGGAGAAATACAAGACCATGCAGCAGAATTTCGACATCCAGATAGCATCAGGCAACAACCACCGATGGACTTGGATTGACGCCATTCAGATGGCTATGCCTGGCTTTGCCATGATGTCAAATATCACTGGCGACAGTAAATATATCGACTATGCCATGCGTTCTTACACCTGGAGCAGAGACACTTGCGGCGGTAAACTCTTCAACACCGAAGAGGGACTGTGGTGGAGAGACGCTAACTTCGTGGCTCCTTACAAGGAGTCTGACGGTCAAAACTGCTATTGGAGCCGTGGCAACGGATGGGTGTTCACTGCCCTTTGCCGCACCATGAACCAGCTTTCTCCAAAGAATAAATACTACAAGCAGCTTAAGGCTGACTATATGATGATGGCTAATGCCCTGCTGAAAATACAGCGCGAGGACGGTTTCTGGAATGCAAGCCTCACCTCACAGGACTTTGCCGGACCGGAACTTTCAGGCACAGCGCAGTTCCTTTACGGCCTATGCTGGGGCGTAAATCATGGCTATCTCAAGAAGAAAGCAGTGATGCCTGCCATTCATAAGGCTTGGAAAGCAGTGGCTTCTACCGTACATAAGGACGGCTTCATAGGCTATGTGCAAGGCTCTGGCGACCGTCCTGCATCCAGTCAGCCTGTAGGTTACAATAGAGAGCCTGACTTTGATGACTATGGTCTCGGATGTCTTCTGCTCGGTGCAAGCGAATATTGCAAACTATTGAAGGATTAAGTCAGAGATAATTCAACAACATCAGTACGACTTATTCACAAGACAAAACTTTAAGGACAATGAAGAAATTACTATTTACCATAACTACTGCTATCATTTCACTCCTTCTCCCCGTCGCTACTCAGGCGCAGACTGTAAGGAAAGTGATAAATATAAATAGAGGATGGCTCTTCCATTCAGGAGAATCCACACCATCCATCACTACTGCTAAAGCAAAGGCTGACGGCTGGAAACTGGTCAATGTGCCTCATGATTTCCAGATAGAGCAGCCGTGGGTGGCACCAGATGCAAGCGAAAAGGCTGACAATAGCGATGCCGGAGCAAACATCAAGAGCCGCCTTTCTGCCCGCGGATTCAAGGAAATGGGCTGCGGATGGTATGTCAAGACTTTCACTCCTGCCAGTGAAGACAAAGGAAAACGATGCCTTATCGACTTTCAGGGCATAATGTATCTCGGAGATGTCTATCTCAATGGCAAGAGAATAGGCGGCACCGACTATGGATACGTGGGTTTTGAGATTGACATCACTAAGGCTTTGCGCTATGGCGAGGAGAATACCATCGCCGTATATGCCAATACTGCCGACTCTAAAAACTCGCGTTGGTACACTGGTGGCGGTCTCTTCCGCGATGTAAATATTGTCTATACTGACAGCAAACTTTACTTCAATCGCCATCCTCTCTGCATTTCCACAAGGGAAAATAAGTATGTGGATATCACGGCTGACGTGCAATGCAACACTAAGCAGCCTAATATTGCTATGCAAGTCATCGTCACTTCACCTGACGGTACTGTGGTAAGCGACAAGAAATACAACCTTAAGCGCATCCGTAGCTATCGCTATGGTCAGGAATTTAGCATTCCTTCCATTGAGATTGCGGACGCAAAACTGTGGGATTGCGAGCATCCTAACCTCTATACCGCCACTGTCAGACTTCTTCGTGAGGATGGCAGCGTGAGCGATGAGGTGACAAAGCGCTTCGGCATACGTGAGGTAAGCCTCGTTCCTGGTAAGGGTCTCATGCTGAATGGCAAGAAAGTGTTGCTGAAAGGCTACGCAAACCATCATACTCTCGGTGCTCTCGGCGCTGCCGCTTACCCTAAGGCGATGGAGAAGCGCATCAAACTGATGAAGGATTACGGCATAAATCACATCCGTACTTCACACAATCCATACTCTGAGTCATTCCTCGACCTATGCGATGAAAACGGCATACTCGTGGTGGATGAGCTATATGACAAATGGAATGACCAGTATGTAGGCGGTGGACGCGCACATTTTGCAAACCTTTGGATGGATCATGTAGCTGAGTTTATCAAGCGCGACCGCAACCATCCTTGCGTTGTCCTATGGTCTATGGGCAACGAACTGCAGTCTTACAATGACACTCCATTCAATGATTGGGGCGTGACTCAGTACCGACTGATGAAGACTCTCATACAGAGATATGACTCCACACGAAAGGTTACCGTGGCAATGCACCCACGATACCGCAACTGGGAGACGGATTCTCTGCCTTGCGACCTCGCAAAAGTGACGGATATACAGGCTTATAACTATCGTTATATGTACTTCCCAGGCGATGGCAAACGCTTCCCTTGGATGAATTTCTATCAGAGTGAGGCGTCAATATCCGCTATGGGCGAGAATTTCTTTGGCATGGAGCTCGACAAAGTCATCGGTCTCGCTTACTGGGGAGCAATAGATTATCTCGGCGAAAGCCAGGGATGGCCAGCTAAAGGTTGGGCACAAGGTGTCTTTGACATTGCTCTGGAGCCAAAACCGAAGGCTTATTATATGCGTTCTTTCTTCAAACCAGAGGAACCTGTAGTGCATATCGCTGTGACAGAATCCAAAGGAAACGTGATGTGGAACGGCGTACAGACTGGCAATGACGGACAGAGTGACCACTGGAATCGCACTCCTGGCACCAAACTTTCACTCACCACTTACACCAATGCCGATGAAGTGGAACTGCTGGTAAACGGCAAAAGCTATGGTATAAAGAAAAATGACAAGGCTAATTCTAAGATGCGCAACCAGATACGCTGGGAGAACGTCGTCTATCAGGATGGTAATTGCGAAGCTATTGCACGCACAAACGGCAAGGTCGTAGCGCGTCATAAAATCGTTACTGTAGGTAAAGCGGTTGCTCTCAAGGCGGTAGCTGACAATTCCGACTGGAAAGCAGACGGCATGGATCTGCAGCATATCCGCATCATAGCTGTGGATAGCAAAGGCAGAAGGGTGCCTAATGCAGTGGCTGAGGTGAAGGTAAACGTAGTGGGAGATGCCCAACTCGTGGCTATGAGCAATGGTAACATCAACTCTGACGAACTTAATGTCACTGACCATCAGTCGCTATTCAATGGTTCTTGCCTTGCTATACTCCGCTCTGGTGTAGCCTCATCACCTGTTATCGTCAATATCTCAGCACCAGGTCTGAAGGCTGCAAAGCTGAAACTTGCAACGAAATAAACTCTTAAAGGTACTCTCTGACGCTGTCGGAGAGTACCTATAATATAATTATCACACCATAAATCATGACTTACAGCATAGAAAAAATCACCACGCTTTTAGGAGCGCGCCGCTATGGAACAAAGGAAAGCTACATCGCTTTCCTGCTTACTGATAGCCGTTCTTTATCTTTTCCTGAAGAGACCCTTTTCTTCGCCCTCCGTTCAGAGCGTAATGATGGCCATAACTATATAGATGATCTCTACCGAAGAGGCGTGAGAAACTTCGTTGTTGAGATGACAGATGGCATAAGTGATTATTCTGATGCCAATTTCCTCGTTGTCCCTTCCACCCTCGCAGCCCTGCAAAGACTGGCGGAAAGACATAGGGATGAGTTTGACATTCCGGTCATAGGTATCACCGGCAGCAATGGAAAGACCGTGGTAAAGGAATGGCTTTACCAACTGCTCATGCCTTCCATGCACGTCACACGCTCGCCACGTTCCTACAATTCCCAGATTGGCGTTCCGCTATCCGTCTGGAAACTCCACGAGGGAAGTGATTTAGGTATTATCGAAGCTGGCATAAGTCAGACGGATGAGATGCAGAAACTCGCTGACATCATACAGCCTACCGTAGGCGTTTTCACCACTCTCGGACAGGCACATCAGGAGAATTTCCATTCTCTTGAGGATAAATGCCGTGAGAAATTCCTGCTTTTCACCAACTGCAAGACCCTCATCTATCCGAAAGACAATGACGTAGTTTTCCGTGTATTGCATAAATGCGACTTCAAAGGCGAGAAACTCGGATGGTCTTTGACCGACTCTTCCGCACCTTTCTTTGTATCTAAGATAGAGAAAGGCAATGACTCTACATGCGTACATTATATATATAAGGGTGAGACAGAAGGCTCATATACCATTCCTTTCATCAGCGAAGCTTCGATAGAGAACAGCATCACCTGCGCTGTAGTGTCGCTATTGTTTGGCATCACTGCGCAACAGCTTGCTGAACGCATGGCAATACTTGAGCCTGTGGCTATGCGTCTCGAAGTAAAGGAAGGAAGAAGGGGATGCACACTCATCAATGATTCTTACAATTCAGACCTTGCTTCCCTCGATATTGCCCTCGACTTCATGCACCGCCGCCCTGACCATAAGGGACGCCAACGCACCATTATCCTCAGTGATATCCAGCAATCAGGCATTGATAGCACTGACCTTTACAGGGAAGTGTCCCAACTTGCCGTGAGTCGTGGTGTGGAAAAATTCATCGGCATCGGTCCGGCATTGTCCTCTTGCGCTGACGTGATAGAGATAGAGGAGAAGTATTTCTTCGCTGACACAGATACTTTCATGGATAGTCCAGTCTTTGACACACTCCATGATGAAGTGATATTGATAAAGGGAGCACGCTGTTTCGGCTTTGACAGCATCACTGACAGCCTCGTAGAGAAGGTACATGAGACGACATTGGAAATCAATCTCAATGCAATGGTGGAAAATCTCAACTACTATCGCTCATTCATGAAACCGGAAACAAAGCTCGTCTGCATGATAAAAGCCGACGGATATGGCGCTGGAGCGGTAGAGATAGCCAAGACATTACAGGATCATCGCGTGGATTATCTTGCTGTGGCAGTGGCAGATGAGGGCGTAGCGCTCCGTAAAGCCGGCATTACAGCCAACATAATGATTATGAATCCAGAGATGACTGCATTCAAGACGATGTTCGATTACGACCTCGAACCAGAGGTATATTCCTTCCGTCTGCTTGATGCCTTGCGCCATGCAGCCCGTAAAGAGGGCATCACAGCTTGGCCTATACACATCAAACTCGACACTGGAATGCACCGTCTTGGCTTCCATCCCGTAGATGATATGCCACGATTGATAGACTATCTGAAGAATCAGAGCGCATTGATTCCACGTTCTGTATTCTCTCATTTCGTGGGTTCTGACTGTGATGACTTTGATGATTTCTCCGCAAAGCAGTTTGAACTCTACACTAAGGGTGCGGATGCGCTTCAGAATGCCTTCCCTCATCACATACTACGTCATATCTGCAACTCAGCAGGAATAGAGCATTTCCCTGGCAGACAGATGGATATGTGCCGCCTCGGACTTGGTCTTTACGGCATAAATCCACGCAATAACGAAGTATTGCATAATGTCAGCACGCTGAAGACCACGATATTACAGCTCCGCAACGTGCCAAAAGGCGATTCTATAGGCTACAGTCGCCGCACTATTCTCGACCGCGACAGCGTGATAGCCGCCATTCCTATCGGTTATGCTGATGGTCTCAATCGTCATTTGGGCAATCGTCACTGCTATTGTCTGGTGAATGGACAGAAGGCGGAGTATGTAGGAAACATCTGTATGGACGTCTGCATGATAGATGTTACCGACATTCCATGCAAGGAAGGCGACACAGTAGAGATATTTGGCGACGACCTTCCTGTCACTGTTCTATCGGATATTCTCGACACTATCCCTTACGAAGTGCTGACAGGCATCAGTAATCGCGTGAAGAGAATCTACTTCCAGGATTGATTTACCCCAATAGTCCGCCACTGTGTTGCCCGCGTTACCAGGCAATAATCCCTACAGTCCGCCACTGTGTTACCCGCGTTACCGGGCAATAATCCCAACAGTCCGCCACTGTGTTGCCCGCGTTACCGGGCAATATAATAGAAATCTCTAAATCAAAGCCATGCCTATACAGACCACCAAAATGACAAACTACCGCTGGGTGATATGCTCTCTGCTATTTCTCGCCACGATGGTAAACTATATGGACCGTCAGGTTCTGTCGCTCACATGGAAAGATTATATCTCTCCAGAGTTTGGATGGAATGATGACAGCTATGGTCTCATCACGGGATATTTCTCCATTGTCTATGCAGTCAGTATGCTTTTCATGGGCAAATACGTTGATCGCATCGGCACAAAGCATGGTTTTCTGATTTCTATAATCATCTGGACTACAGGAGCTATCATGCACGCTTTCTGCGGAATAGCGACCAGTGGCATCCTTGCCGATCAATGGCTTGTAGGCTTCGACGGAGCGAAAGAGGCACTATATGACGCTGGCGTAGTCGGTATCTCCATCTCTACGGTCAGTATCTATCTGTTTATCTTGTGCCGTATCATCCTTGCAGTAGGCGAATCGGGCAGTTTTCCCGCTGCAGTCAAATGCACAGCCGAGTATTTTCCAAAGAAAGACCGCGCTTATGCCACCGCCATCTTCAATAATGGAGCATCCGTCGGTGCCCTTATAGCTCCAGTGGCAATACCTCTTCTCGCCACTAATTTCGGTTGGGAGATGTCTTTTATCGTAATAGGAGCCTGGGGTTATCTCTGGATGCTGCTGTGGCTACTGCTCTATAAGAAGCCGGAAGAAGCGAAACGCATCAACCAAGCCGAAATAAACTATATCAATCAGGACACAGATGTCTATGAGAAAGGAAAGGGAAAGCCATCTGAAAGCACTGCGAAAGTAGGCATATTGAGATGCCTTACCTATCGTCAGACGTGGTTTGTGATACTCGGCAAGTTTCTTACAGATGGAGTATGGTGGTTTTTCCTCTTCTGGACTCCATCCTATTTATCAGACACTTACGGCTATCAGACCGACTCTCCCATCGGCATTCTCCTCATAGTGTTGCTCTATCTCATCACAATGGTGAGCGTAGCAGGAGGCTATCTGCCCACATACTTTGTCAATACATATAATATGCACCCTTACAATGCTCGCATGAAGGCGATGCTTATCTTTGCATTCGTCCCATTATTGGGCATTTTTGTCCATCCTATCGGTGCTTACACTCCCCTTATCTCCGTGCTCTTCATCGGTCTTATCGGTGCTGCTCATCAGAGTTGGTCGGCAAACATCTACTCAGCCATAGGCGATTTCTTCCCTAAGAGCATGATAGCGACAGTGACGGGAATAGGTGGTTTTGCTGGAGGCATGGGAGCATTTCTCATCACTTACGCAGCAGGCAACTGCCTTTCTATAGCCGATGCTGATGCCGATGCATTCTCATTCCTCGGCACTACCGGCAAGCAAGGCGTGTATATGGCATTTTTCAGTTGCCTTTCCTTGCTCTATCTTATCGACTGGTGCATTCTGAAAGGCTTGGTATCTGATTATCGTCCGGTGGTAATCAGGGAGCGTTCAGACAAATGAAACGCATTTAACAAAAGTTAAAAGCGAGAGATAACTATCACATTTTCATAAGAATTTATTAACTTTGCACAGTTATTGTGAAAGAGCGACTTCATGATATAGTCAAAAAGACTGCTAACATAGAAAATTATAAGACATCAAACTACTACAGGAAACTGCTAACATAATTAACAATCTAAAATACAAAAACGCTCAATGAGTTCAATTAAGACAAACAAAATGACTAACTGGCGTTGGGTAATGTGCGCAATGCTCTTCTTCGCCACCACAGTCAACTACATGGACCGTCAGGTTCTTTCTCTCACATGGAAAGACTTCATCTCTCCAGAGTTCGATTGGAATGATGATATCTATGGTACCATCACCGCAGCATTCTCATTCTTTTACCTTGTGGCAAACATTTTCGCAGGCAAGTTCGTTGACTTCGTTGGCACTAAGAAGGGTTACTTCTGGTCTATCGTCGTATGGTCCATCGGTGCTGTAATGCACGCTTTCTGTGGTATTTTCACACTTAAGGTGATTGGTGCCACAGGCGTGATGGTAGCTACTGTCAGCATGTATGCGTTCCTCGTATGTCGCTGTATCCTCGCTGCTGGTGAGGCAGGCAACTTCCCTGCCGCTATTAAAGTGACCGCAGAATACTTCCCTAAGAAGGATCGTGCTTTCGCAACATCTATCTTCAACTCTGGTGCCTCTGTGGGTGCTCTCGCTGCTCCTATGACTATTCCTATCCTTGCAAAGGTGACAAGTTGGGAGATGGCATTCGTTATCATCGGTGCTCTCGGCTTTATCTGGGCTGCTGTGTGGATTTTCGTCTATGACAAACCATCGCAGTCAAAGTTTGTCAACGAGGCTGAGCTCAACTATATGAACTCTGACGAGGAAGAAGAGACAGCTGCTGACGCTGCTGACGAGAAGCCAATGAGCTATGCAAAGGCTCTTAGCTTCAAGCAGACATGGTCTTTTGCCTTCGGTAAATTCATGACTGACGGTGTATGGTGGTTCTTCCTTTTCTGGGCTCCGGCTTATTTCTCCGACCAGTACGGCTACCGTTCCGACTCATCTATGGGTATTGCTCTTATCTTCACTCTCTATGCTATCGTGACAGTGCTTTCTATGTTTGGTGGTTATCTGCCAAAGCTCTTCGTTGAAAACAAGGGTATGAACCCATATCAGGGTCGTATGCTCGCTATGTTTATCTTCGCTCTTTTCCCTGTTCTCGCCCTCTTCGCTCAGCCATTGGGTCAGTATAGCGCATGGTGGCCAGCTATCATCATCGGTCTTGTAGGCGCAGGTCACCAGGCTTGGTCTGCCAATATCTACTCTACCGTGAGCGATATGTTCCCAAAGAGTGCCGTTGCTACTATCACTGGTATCGGTGCTGCCGCTGGAGGTCTTGGCTCAATGCTTATCAATAAGGGCTCTGGTATGCTCTTCACTTATGCAGAAGCAGAGGGAGAAGCCTTCACATTCATGGGCTTCGACGGCAAACCAGCCGGCTATATGATTATCTTCTGCATCTGTGCAGTGGCTTATCTCATCGGTTGGGTTGTGATGAAAGCTCTCGTACCTAAGTATAAGCTTGTTGTTATCGACTAATGACCAAAGAACAAGTATTATATAAGCTCACCTCCCTCTGTGCGCGTGCAGAGTATTGTCAGCATGACATGCTCGAGAAAATGCGCAAGTGGGAGGTGAACTCCGTTGATAAGGCGGAGATAATGGAGTATCTTCTGCGTGAGAAATACGTGGATGAGGAGCGTTATGCCCGCCATTTCATCTCTGACAAGTTGCGTTTCAACAAATGGGGAAGGCGCAAAGTAGAGCAAGCTCTCTACATGAAGCGCATCCCGGAAAGCATCTATCGTCCTATCCTCGACGAGCAATGCGACGAGGATTACGAGGATATTCTCATGCCTTTGCTGCGCAATAAGCTACGCACAGTGAAGGGGAAGAATAGTTATGACATACGAAACAAGATTATCCGCTTTGCCCTTTCCCGTGGTTTTGAGACAGACTTGGTGCTCAAAGCCGTGGATAAACTGCAGATTGGGGGCGATGACTGCGATTGCCTGTAGGGGGATTCTTGGTAACCAACGCTAAAAGCCGTTGGCACAGTGGCTCATATCTTGACAAAATCCTTAGCACAGAGACTCATATCTTGACAAAAATCCTTGGCACTAAGCCGCTATTTCTTACCAGCAAAACCGATGGAGAGGATGCTGATTCGGGCATCTTCTGCCTGTAGTAGCTGCCTGGCGCATGAGAGGGTAGTAGCTCCTGTGGTGATAACATCATCGACGAGGAGGACGTGCTTGCCCTTTATCTCTTCGGCATCTTTCAGTTCGAAGACATTCTCCACATTCCGTTCTCTCTCCCATTGGGTCAGATGGGTCTGGCTACTATCAAACCTTTTCCTTACCACCACATAGGGCAGGACGGGCAATCCCGTCACGTTACTAATGCCTTCCGCCAGCAATTCGCACTGATTATATCCCCTTTTCATCCGCCTTTTCAGTGAGAGAGGTACGGGAACGATGCAGTCTATATCATCAAAGAATCCGCTCTCCCCCACTTCCGTGGCAATCATCTCGCCCATCTGCTTTGCCACATCCTGACGATTATGATATTTCATGTCGTAAATTATCTGCGCATCGTCCGTCTGCGACTTGAAATGACAGAATGCTATCGCCTTCTCTATCGGTATCTTTCCCCAAAACAGTTGCGCTACAGGATTATCATAAGGCGTTGTCCAGTATTCTGTTCGGGGCAACATAGCATTACAAAGCAGGCAAATCACGTCCTCATCCCATTCCAATCGCTTGCCACATACGGTGCAATAGCGTGGAAACAGGAAGTCGAGGAGTGTGGACAATACTGTCATTTTCTTCATCTTGGGTAGGCTTTAGGTGATGAATCCTTTCTGCAAAGGTAATGTTTTTCCACAAAATTCGTACCTTTATGAATGGGAAAAATACAAATCATGATTGACATTTTTACGCTATCATAGCATTATTATGGAAAACATAAACAGAAAAACTGAGTCAAAGAGCAAAAAAAGTAGAGCAAAGTATTTCATTTCTAAATAATTATTACTAACTTTGCACCCGAATTAAGACATGCAGGAAAAAGCTACTCCATGCCATGTCATCACATACAACTAACAAAATTCATAAATTCCACTGCGGATTACTGCGTCCGCACCATTCTTTCAGATTATAAGACACTCGCTGATAAGGCTTCACTTCCTGCAAGTGAGGACTATGTCTTGGCATGGTATGCCGTCTTGAGTAAGAATAGAAACTTCGAAGATTAACTATATTATGATTATGGAAAATCTCAGATTATATGGTTGCGCACTAACTAACGGCAGCAATAATCTGACGAACAACTTATCCGTCACAGCCCTCAAAAGGCTTCTTCCCGTATTCCTCATGATGATATTCCTGGGGATAGGCACTGATGTGCTTGGACAGCAAACGAGCACTTTCACTGGAACTGCAATCTTCACTCAAGATCAGCTCAACATATTCGACGGTGATCCCCAAAAACTGACAAGGTAAGCACACTCTATTCCGGTAACTATATCACGCTGTCATCTTCTTCTGATAATGTACAAGCAACCATCAATACTCCCAAAGGTGCACAAGGAACCAAAGTAAGACCTTCGGGTGCTTTCACCATCACCGCAAAAGAGGGAGCAACAATCACAAGCATCACTCTCATCACTGACAGATACGACCGTCAACTCACAAGTTCTGTTACTGCGGAAGAGACTGTTGACAATACTGGAACCAACCGCACTTACACATACAGCAAGGCAACAGGGGCCATCAGCTCCAGCTTTCCAAAGGAAAAACCACTGACCTAACAGGAGGAGACGGGTCAATAGGTAACGGTTCTACCATCAAAGGCGATGGAGGAGGAACGAATTCTGATGGCTTTGTCAATTCCAAAGGAGGTTTCTTCGATGACGACATCATGTCTGATTGGGATTTTTAGAGTGTTATTAGCCTTGGTCGTTTTGTGATTTTAATGTTTTCTTGATAGACTTAATCACATAAGAAACAAGACAATCAACCAAACAACAAAACAACGAGGCAACAAAACAACAAAACAACAAAAATAGAAGTTGTGTTTTAATAATAGATAGATTTTCGTAATGCGAGTGGGCTGGGGCGCGATGCTTCGGTCCACTTTTTTTTTCAAGAATAAAGACAGGGAGATGCCATCATAGCGAAGCACTAAGGTCTTGGCTTGCAAAAGCACGAAAATGTTATATCCAAAAGGCAAAAGAATGCTTTTTACACATCGTTGCTTGCTTTTTTCATCAAAAGATGGCGAGTATAGTAATAAAAACAGTAAATTTGCATAATGAAACCTTAACAATAGTTTACTGACATAAGTAGGTAATCAAAATTATTTATAATGAATAGATAATAATATTTGTTTTTCATTATTATAATATCTATACTCTCTTGTGCGCATCTACGTCCTGTTTCATCAGTCATGATGCCCGCATCATTCCTTCTTCTACAGAACGTAGCTGCATCACAATAGAGCATAGCTATTATAAAAATAATTCTGATCACCTACTTAACACATATTTTACAATAATCTAAGTAATTGAAAAAAACTACAAGTATGAAAAAGTCCATTCTTAGTTTGAAATCAGCCTTATGGCTCGTGATGCTGCTCATCATGCCTTTGCAGGCTATGGCGGCAGAACTTGGAGAGGCTGGCAAGCGTCTGGCTGCATTGCCGGGAGTAAGTAAAGTGGAAGCACTGAAGACTACGCTGTTTCCAGAGAAGTATGTATTCTTCATCCGTCAGCAACTTGACGCCAAGGATGCTTCAAAAGGCTATTTTGAGCAAAGAGTGGTGCTGTGCCATCGTGGCTTCGACCGTCCTACAGTATTGGTCACCGAAGGCTATAATGCCAGATACGCAATGCGTGAAAACTATATGGATGAATTGTCAAAGCTCTTTGAGACAAACGTCATCACCGTGGAATATCGCTACTTTGACCAGTCTATGCCTAAGCCTTGCAACTGGGATTACATGACTGTGGAAAACTCCCTCTACGACCTTCATCATGTCAATGAGACCCTCCATGCCATGTATAAGGGCAAATGGATATCCACTGGCATAAGCAAGGGCGGACAGACCACCATGTTCTATCGCGCTTATTTCCCTAATGACGTCGATATCTCCGTGCCTTATGTGGCTCCTCTCAATAAGAGCGTAGATGATGGCAGACACGAGAAATTCCTGCAATATGAGGTTTCTACAAAGGAAAACAGACAGAAAGTGCTCGACCTCCAGCTGCTTCTCTTCAAGCGCAAAGCTGCTTTGCTGCCTATGCTGGAGCAATACTGCAAGGACCAGAAATTCACTTTCAATGTACCTATTGCTGAAATCTTCGACTTCATCGTGATGGAATATTCCTTCGCCTTCTGGCAGTGGGGCGACGACTTGGCAAAGATTCCTACAAGCAAGGCTTCTGACAAGGAACTCTTCGACTATCTCATGAGAATCTCTGAGCCAGGATATTTCTCAAACCAAAACCCTAATTTCCCATTCAATTATCAGGCAGCACGCGAATTAGGCTACTATGGCTACTACACCGAGCCATTCAAGAAATACCTCAGCATCAAGTCTGCCAAGGGCTATCTGAAGCGCTTGATGGTGCCTAAGGGTCAGGAGAATGTGCAGTTCTCGCCTGTTCTCTATAATAATACAGTGGATTTCCTTACCAAGAACGACCCTAAGATGGTCTATATCTATGGCGACATCGACCCTTGGAGTGCTTCTGGCGTGTATGGACTTCCTTTCACAAAGAACAAGAAGAACCTCCACGTCTATATGTGTAAGGGCGGTTCCCACCGCACCCGCATCAACTCTTTCCCTGAAGCTACTCGTCAGGAGATTATCCAGTTGATCAGTAACTGGTTGAAGGAATAGCATCTTGGTTGTTGGTTGTCGGTTGTTGGTTGTTGGTTGAATGTAAAGATTTCCTACAAGGCAACCAACAACCGACAACCTATTTTTATCCATTGATATTTTTATTCGTCACCAAATTATCAAATATACGGTAACTGCTGTCTGGAAGACAGTACCGAGCGAAGCGAGAGTAACCCGGGACGAAGTCTCGGGATCACCGTAAAAGGGGAAACGGCTGTCTGGAAGACAGTACCAGATTATGAATTATCTTCGTCCCACATCAATGCTCATGAGCCTTCGGGCTCATGAGCACACGTTCAAAAAAATCACGGACAACACCGATGCGACGGATTTTATCTTTTCACGGATCTTTCTTATTCTTGGATTTATAAAGGATTTCATTACGCCTGACGGCGCAGGATTGCCTCAAGCTAAGGGAAAATCCGTAAATATCCATGCGCCAATGGCGCACAAGAATCCATTATGACAAATTAGAATCAGTGAAAGAACAGATCCGTCGCATCTGCATCAATCCGTGTTTCATTTGAACGCTTGTGGTCGTCGCGAAGCAATAAACACATGAAATCTTGCTTATGTTGGTACTGTCTTCCAGACAGCCGCTCTTTATGCGGTTATCATCCCGAGACTTCGTCCCGGGTTACTCTCGCTGCGCTCGGTATTGGCTTCCAGCCAAATCCTGTCGTTTGGTTTTCTTGTCGTTTGGTTTTCTAATTGGAAGTCTTTGCATTCAACTAAACAACCAACGACCCATAACCAACGACCCACAACCTATCAAGAAATCAACCCAGCTCTGTGAAATCACTTATCACAATGTCGGAATATTCTGCCACGACGTCGGCAGGATTGGTAGTGGCAAGTCCCACGACGTAAGCACCTGACGCGCGACCGGATTTCAGTCCGTTGACGCTGTCCTCAAAGACGATGGTCTCATCCTTGGTGCATCCGAAGCGTGCCATTCCCATGAGGTAACAGTCAGGATCTGGCTTGCCTTTCGTGAAGTCTTCCGCTGTGAGAATAGCATCAAAGAGGTCGGAAAGTTCCGGACGCTGGCGTGCCACGCTCTCCATCTTGGGGCGGTTGCTGCTCGTCACCACGGCGCATTTTATCCCCGCCTCACGCAGATGATTGATGAAAGGCAGGAAACCATTGATGTAATCATACTTCATACATTTCTCAAACTCATTGAGTCTGGCAGTCATATCTTTCCATTCATCGCGCACGTCGGCAAAGTATTTCTCATAAATCTCTGTGAGCGGCATTCCTTTTATCTTATATTCCAGGTCTGGAATCTCAGGATGGTAGCGACGTGCCTCGCTTCCCCAATAGATGGAATACTGTGTCTCGGTGTCAAACACCACGCCGTCAAGGTCGAATAATGCGCATTTGCATTTATCTATATTCAGTTCTTTCATATTCGTTTTTTTATAAATCGGTTGCAAAGTTAAGTAAAAAAGACGAAAATGCCAAACATCTTTCCTCCCAACTTTTATCACAGATAATACAATCATTTGACAATTTATTTACATCAGTTTTTGCGACCTCAAGCTATAAGGAAAAATCGAACAAAAAATGAAAGCAAAGCCTTCATTTTGCAATATCTTAGTTTTCACGTTGCAATAACATAGCTTTTACCGCCTAATATCATAGTTATTACCTCCTAATATCTATGCTTTTACAACCTAAAAACTATGCTTTTACAACGTATTATATATCAGATAGTTACACAAGCACTTCCATTTGTTTTCCAAAAACCGAAATTTCGAACACTTTTTGCTTCTTTCTTTGCTTATGCTTTGTAAAAAAAATCAATAAATAAAAATAAACAAATATATTTTTCTATTGTTTCTTATTTTTCTCTATTGATATTTTTCACTTCCCCACTGCCGTGTGGACCGCGTGGCATTATCTCCACTTGCGAAAGAATTATTTATTGCGAATTGTGAATTATGAATTATTTTACTACCTTTGCACCATAAAAACAAAGACAAGACATAAAAATGACCAATAAGAAATACACCGACCTCTTCTGCGACTTCGACGACACTCTCTACGACACACGTGGGAATGCTATCCTCTCACTCGCCGAACTGTACGACTTCTTCCACCTCGCTGACCACTTCGATGACCCGAATGACTTCTATGAAGCATATTGGAAAACGAATGTCGAACTGTGGGGACTCTACTCCAAAGGCGAGATAGAGCGACATTATCTCATCGTGGAACGCTTCCGCAGACCGCTCAGTCTCGGCAGAGGACTGGAGAATATCACGGAGGAAAAATGCCTGGAGATAAGCGATAAGTTCCTGGAACTGTGCTCGGTGAAGCCTGGACTCGTCGATGGAGCACAGCAACTGATGGATCATCTGAAGGCTGCCGGCTATCGTCTGCATATCTGCAGCAACGGCTTTCACGAAGTGCAATACAAGAAACTCACAGCGTGCGGACTCATGGATTATTTCGACACCATCATCCTCAGCGAGGATGCGGGAGCCAACAAGCCGTCAAAGCAATTCTTCGACTACGCTTTCAGCCAGACTAATGCCAACCCTCAGACCACGCTCATGATTGGTGACAACTATAATACCGACATCATCGGAGCAATGGATGCCGGCATAGACACCATGCTCTTCAATAGATGGGACCATTCTTTCGTTCCGCCACGACAGCCACAATATGTGGTCAATGCGCTGAAGGAAATCATCGACCTGCTCTGATGCTTAGGCAAAACAAGCTCGGAAAAAGAATAAAGATAAGCCAAAGTGGATTTTTTTCAAGGAAAGATTTCCGTATCTTAGGGAAAAAGTGTATTTTTGCATGATTGTTTGACATAAACTGATTTTTTACATGGACTACGACAAGAACGAAGAGATAATAGTGGAACGCCCGCAAGTGCTCGAATGTGACGTGGTGCGCTTTCAGAACAATAAAGAGAAATGGGTGGCTTTCGTCGGACTGCTCGACGGCAGACCTTACGAAATATTCACCGGAATACAGGACGATGAGGAAGGTATCGTGCTGCCAAAGACCGTGGTCGATGGCAAGATAATACGTCAGACCAACGAGGATGGCACACATAGATACGACTTCCAGTTTGAAAATCGTCGCGGATACAAGACCACTGTGGAGGGACTTTCTGAAAAGTTCAATCCCGACTGCTGGAACTATGCCAAACTCATATCCGGCGTACTGCGCTACCGTATGCCTATACGCCTCGTGGTCAAGCTCATAGAGTCGCTCACATTCAAGGGCGAAATGCTCAATATGTGGAAAAACGGCGTGGCACGCGCACTCAAGAAATATATGCCGGAAGAGGAATGATGACAGGAAAAATCTACATCGACTCACTCCGTATGCACGCTTTCCATGGAGTGCTGGAGCAGGAAAAGACGGTCGGCAACGACTATATCGTCAGCGTCACGATGGAATATCCGCTGGAAAATGCCTGCCAGACGGATAATCTCGATGACACTATAAACTATGCCAACGTGGCTGACACCGTGGTGGAAGAGATGAAAATACCATCAAAACTGGTGGAACACGTGGCTGGAAGGATAGTCAGAAGACTGAAATCTCTCTTTCCCGCCACTACGATGGTGCGTGTCAACGTGAAGAAAGTGGCACCGCCTATGCCGTATGACATGAATGGCGCCGGCGTGGAAATTTGTTGCCGGTTTTAGTTTGTCTGACTATTAGGCAAATGTAAATAAATCCTAAATAGGTACGCGCATATATACGTATATCTTATTTTTTATGTAATTTTGCAGATATTTCTCTCTATCCATGCGTAACAGATTTGTTCTCACACTCATCATATTCCTTGCAGGGACAGCATTTTCATGGGCTGCCTCCGACAAATTCACACTCGTAATAGATGCCGGACACGGCGGACATGATGCCGGAGCGCTGGGCGCTTTCTCAAAGGAAAAAGACATCAACCTGCGCACAGCACTCGCTTTCGGAGAATACGTGGAGCGAAACTGCCCTGATGTCCGAGTGATATATACGAGAAAGAAGGACTTCTTCGTGCCACTTCATACCAGAGCAGAAATAGCAAACAAAGCAAAGGCTGACCTCTTCATCTCTATTCACACCAATTCTTTGCCAAACAAGAAGATAGCAAGAGGATTTGAAACCTACACGCTCGGTATGCACCGTGCCAGCGAAAACCTCGACGTGGCAAAGCGAGAGAACTCTGTAATCCTCGTCGAGAAAGACTATAAGCAGCATTATGAAGGCTTCGACCCTAACTCGTCAGAGAGCTATATCATCTTTGAATTTCTGCAAGACCACTTCATGGCAAAGAGTGTGGAGTTTGCAAAATTCGTGCAAAGCAATGTATGCTCGCTTGCCAAAAGACAAAACAAAGGCGTCAAGCAGGCTGGATTCCTGGTGCTCAGAGAGACATCCATGCCAAGTTGCCTCGTGGAAGTAGGATTTATCTCCACTCCTGACGAGGAACAAAGCCTCAACAACAGCGCCACCATCGACAATATCGCCAAAGGCCTCTATAATGCTTTCATCAAATACAAGCAGAAAAACGCTGGCGGAGACACCGATTACGTCACCGAACACTCATCTGACGTGATGCAACCGACACCTGCCGGCAGTCAGGAAGAGGAAAAGCCTGTGACAAAACAGCTCACAGAAGTGCACGATTCCAGCGACAATCAGGAAGCCACATCGCAGAAGCAAGCAAATACGGAGGGCAAATCCACACGCGACAGGGCTTCACGAAACAAGAACAAGGAGAATGACAAGACCGCCGTGGCTGAAGAGACAAGTGGCGCTCCCGTCTTCAAAATCCAGATATTCATCACTGACAGAGTGCTGAAAGACAGCGACTCACGCTTCAAAGGCGAGAAAGCCGACTACTATAAGGATGGCAATATGCTGAAATACACCATCGGCTCGACCACCGACTACAATGAAATCCTGCGACTGAAGAAGTCATTAGGCGACAAATTCCCAGGCTCATTCATCGTAGCATTCAAGAACGGAGAGAAGATCACCACCGCTGATGCCATAAGGGAATACCGCGCCAACAAGCGCTAAGCCCCCACCATGTCGGGCGCATCATCACTGAAGCCCCAGCAGTCCGCACCGCGTCAGCGCGATTTTTCACTTTTCACTCTTCACTTTTCACTCTTCACTAAAGGAAAGAGCCGCCACCGTGTCATGCACGTCACCGCCCGATATCAGCAACATTCAACAAGAAACAAAAAACCATCACAATAATGAAATATTTCACAAAAGAAGTAAAGATAGCATTAGTAGCCATAGCAGGCGTGGTATTATTGTTCTTTGGACTCAATTTCCTCAAAGGACTATCCATCTTCTCCGACGGACACGCCTACAATATTGCCTTCTCCAATGTCAACGGATTATCCGGCTCATGCCCTATATATGCTGACGGTTACCGCGTAGGCACAGTGACAGGCATCAGCTACGACTACGACAAGCAGGGCAATATCATCGTGACAGCAGAGATAGACGACAATCTCCGCATACCTCGCGGCACGACAGCAGAGATTGCTTCCGACCTCATGGGCAACACTCAGGTCAACCTCCTCCTCGCCAACAACCCAAGAGAGCGCATCAATCCAGGAGAGACCATCATGGGAGTAATCGCTCATGGCGCTATGGACGACCTCAAGGAGATGATTCCTACCGTAGAAAAGATGCTGCCAAAGCTGGACAGCATCCTCGCCTCACTCAACACTCTGCTTGCTGACCCTGCAATAGCAGCAACACTGCATAATGCAGAAACCATATCACAAAACCTGACAGTGACCACTCAGAGCATCAACACCATGATGGCTGACCTAAACAAGAAAATGCCAGGAATACTCACCAAAGCCGACGGCGTCATGGCTAATGCAGAGACCGTCAGCAGCAATCTCGCCGCTATCGACGTCGCTGGAACAATGGCTAAAGTGGATGCCACTCTCGCTAACGTAGAGAAACTCACCACTACGCTCAACAGCAAGGAAGGCACCGTGGGACTCCTCCTCCATGACCCAGGTCTCTACAACAACATGACCTCCACCATGGCATCGGCTGACTCCCTCCTGATGGACCTCAAAGCCCATCCTAAGAGATACGTACACTTCTCTATCTTCGGAAAGAAAGACAAATAACCTCCGAGAATATAATAATATTATCAAGGTGTAATAGAGTCCTTTCTACCTCGGCAAAAGGACTATATCACCATGCTTTCACATCAACGCAGGCTGATCGCTGCAAGGCAATAAGTCAGCCATCGCAAAGCCTATCCATCCAAAATCCCAAACCCACACGAAGAAAGAAATGCAAAACTCTCGCGCCCTATGGGCTGCTTGCCAGAACTATTTCAAGGCCAACATCGAAGAGGGTGAATATGAGAAGTGGTTTTCCAATGTAGAATTTGAATCCTTCGCACCTGCCACAAACCTCCTGACACTGCAGGTACCAAGCGATTACATCAGCCAATACATCGAAAAAAACTACATCGATCACCTGCGCATCGCCATCAGCAATACCTTTGGCAGAATCAGATTATCATGGCATATCACCGTGGTAAACAAGCCTGCAAAAGAGGAAACGACTGATAGCAAGGCGAAGCGTACCCCTAAGGGATACGGCTTGAGAGTGGAAGGCGCCGTAGATACCGAGAGTCCGGACGGCATTGCAAAGGCTGCGGTTTCGAGAAATGACAACAAACTGATGGTGGCTCCGGGTTCGGCACCCACCACTCACCTGCCGGAAATAGACTCACAACTCAATTTCCGCCAGACATTCAGCAATTATGTAGAGGGCAAATCCAATAAGCTTTGCCGCTCAGTAGGTCTCAGCATTGCAGAGCATCCACAGGGCACAAAGTTCAATCCATTCTTCGTCTTCGGACCATCAGGATGCGGAAAGACCCATCTCGTCAATGCTATAGGCGTGAGATGCAAGGAGATGTACCCTCAAAAGCGCGTACTCTACGTCAGCGCAAGAACATTCCAGGTGCAGTTTGTCAATGCACAGCTCAAGGGGAAGATAAATGATTTCATCGCTTTCTATCAGACTGTAGATATGCTCATCGTCGATGACGTACAGGAATGGACATCATCTCCTAAGACGCAGGAGACATTCTTCCATATCTTCAATCACCTCTTCCGCAACTCCAAGCGCATCATCCTCATCAGCGACCGCGTGCCTGCACAGCTACAGGGCATGATGGACCGACTGATAAGCCGTTTCTCATGCGGACTCGTGGCAGAATTGGAGAAGCCAAACGTGCAGCTCTGCATCGACATACTCATGAGAAAAATCCAGCGTGACGGTCTTGATATTCCAGAAAACGTGGTGAGATACATCGCGGAGAATACCAATGGCAGCGTGCGCGACCTGCAAGGCGTCATCAATTCGCTGATGGCTTACAGTGTGGTATATAACTGTAACATAGACATGCGATTCGTAGAGCGAGTGGTAAAGCGTGCCGTGAAAATCAATGAGCAGGTGCTCACGCTCGATGATATCATCCAATGCGTATGCAATCACTATGAGATTACCGAGCAAGCTGTAAAGGGAAAGACCAGAAAGCGAGAGATAGTGCTGCCTCGTCAGATTATCATGTATTTCGCTGACAAGCATATCCGTATGCCGGCTTCACGCATCGGGCGCTGTATGGGCGGCAGAGACCACTCCACTGTGCTCCATTCCATTCAGATTATCAATGAAAGAGTAAGGAAAGACCGTGACTTCTCCAACATCATCTCAGAACTGGAGGACGGTCTTGGTATTGCAAGATAAACTAAAAAAAATGAAGAATGTTCTAAATGAAGAATGTAGAATGAAGAATGTTCTAAATGAAGAATGTAGAATGAAGAATGAAGAATTCGAGTTAGTTTTCTTCGCTTGAGAAGAAAAACGCAAGGTGAAGAGTGTAATCCCCATTCTTCATTCTTCATTCTTCATTCTTCATTTAACTATTCTTCATTTTAATATTCTTCATTCTACATTTTAAAATAACCTAACTATGACAAGATTTGCATTCAAAATGTTCCTCAAGCCAGGCTGTGAGGAAGAGTATCAGAAGCGACATGCCGCTATCTGGCCTGAACTCGTCAAGATGATCAAGGACAGCGGAGTAAGCAACTATTCCATCTTCTGGGACAAAGACACCAATATCCTCTTCGGGTATCAAGAGTGCTCTGGTGAAGGTAACTCTCAGGACACATCTAATGGCATCGATCCTATCACGCAAAAATGGTGGGACATGATGGCTGACATCATGGAGGTAAACCCAAAAGACAACTCACCTATCACCATTCCTATCAAGGAGGTGTTCCACCTTTCTTAAAAATGAAGAATATATAAATGAAGAATGATGAATGAAGAATGAAGAATTCGAGTTAGTTTTTCTTCTTAGTGAAAAGTAATAATCGCACTGATGCGACTTGTAAATAAATAAAAATGAAGAATTCGAGTTAAGTATTCTCCTGCTTGTCTTTCACAAGCGAAGAAACTAACTCGAATTCTTCATTCTACATTCTACATTCTTCATTCAGGAAACTACTCGCGATTAGCACGCTTACGCTCCAGATGATCAAGGATTACCTTGCGGATACGCATTGACTTTGGAGTTACTTCCACAAGCTCATCAGCCTTGATATACTCCAGACACTCTTCGAGAGAGAGCACTGTGCGAGGGATGATGCGAGCCTTGTCGTCAGTACCTGAAGCACGAACGTTGGTGAGCTGCTTTGCCTTTGTCACATTGACCACGAGGTCATTTTCATGCACATGCTCGCCTACTACCTGACCGCCATACACATCTTCACCCGGCTCGATGAAGAACTTACCACGATCCTGCAGCTTGTCGATAGAGTAAGCAAAAGCATTTCCGGTCTCAAGAGCAATCATCGAACCGTTAGTACGGCGTATGATATCGCCCTTATAAGGCTGGTATTCCTTAAAGCGATGCGCCATAATAGCCTCACCCTGTGATGCTGTGAGCACGTTGGTACGGAGTCCCATGATACCGCGAGAAGGAATATCAAACTCGATATTCACGCGATCACCCTGACTTTCCATACTTGTCATCTCGCCCTTACGACGTGTCACCATATCAATCATCTTGCTGGAGAATTCCTCTGGCACATTGATAGTAAGCTCCTCGATAGGCTCACACTTCACTCCGTCAATCTCTTTATAGATTACAGTAGGCTGACCTACTTGGAGCTCGTAGCCCTCACGACGCATTGTCTCAATCAATACAGAGAGATGAAGCACGCCTCTACCTGACACAACCCAGCGGTCTGTGGCATCCTCGAATGGCTCTACACGCAGTGCAAGATTCTTCTCCAACTCCTTCTGAAGGCGTTCATTGATATGACGGGAAGTGACAAACTTACCCTCTTTGCCAAAGAAAGGAGAGTCATTGATGGTAAAGAGCATAGACATTGTAGGCTCATCAATGGCGATTGGAGGCAGTGGTTCTGGGTTTTCATAGTCACAGATGGTGTCACCAATCTCAAACTTGTCCAGTCCGATGATAGCACAGATATCACCACTTTTCACTTCAGCCACCTTCTTGTGACCCATACCGTCGAAAGTGTGTACCTCCTTGATCTTGGTCTTCTCCATTTCGCCGTCACGATGCGAGATAGTAACGTTCATTCCCTCCTTCAACACGCCACGATGAATACGTCCTACAGCGATACGACCGGTGTAAGAACTATAATCCAATGACGTGATGAGCATCTGAGGAGTGCCCTCCAGGTACTCAGGAGCTGGGATTACCTCTACTATCTTGTCGAGAAGATAGTCGATATTGTCAGTAGGAGCATTGTAATCCTCTGCCATCCAGCCATTCTTTGCAGAGCCATATACCACAGGGAAGTCCAACTGATCCTCTGTAGCATTGAGAGAGAACATAAGGTCGAAGACCATTTCATATACCTCTTCCGGACGACAGTTAGGCTTATCCACCTTGTTTACCACCACAATAGGCTTCAATCCTATCTGAAGAGCCTTCTGAAGCACGAAACGTGTCTGAGGCATTGGACCCTCAAAGGCATCTACGAGGAGAATACATCCGTCAGCCATATTGAGGACACGCTCCACTTCGCCACCGAAGTCAGAGTGTCCCGGAGTATCTATGATATTGATTTTTGTACCTTTCCAATTGATAGATACATTCTTAGAGAGAATGGTTATGCCACGTTCACGTTCAAGGTCGTTGGCATCAAGTACTTGGTCTGAGTTGTTCTGACCTTCACGGAAAAGTTTTCCGGCAAGCATCATCTTATCGACCAGAGTAGTCTTTCCATGGTCAACGTGAGCGATGATGGCGATGTTTCTAATATCCTGCATAATAATTTTGATATTTATGCTTTTGTTGTGATGGTAAAATCATTTCCCACCTTATATATAAAAGCGGATGCAAAGGTACTATTTTTCTGTGAGATAGGCAAATAAATGAAATGAAAAATGCAAATGAATGGATGGAAAAATAAAGGAGATACCTATACCATTAGGCACAAAACATATTTTTTCTCTTTCTTTACAGTATTCACAATAATGCTTTTCTGATGCGAGAACGATACGTAAGATAGATACTTCCAAATGATGTATAAGCCTATTTTCGCACTTTTTTAACGATTGTTAATACTTTTTCCGCCCTTTTTCAATAAAGATTTTTTTTGTCATTTGTAATTCCACCCTTCCACCTTGGCATTATTACCACCTTGATAATCAGCGATT
>SAMEA104315429__coassemble_346_pt1 | contig 46395 bp, 35 predicted proteins | sample SAMEA104315429__metabat2_high_PE_009 | metagenome-assembled genome bin SAMEA104315429 (sample SAMEA104315429) | gut metagenome | biome: Monkey gut; feature: monkey-associated habitat; material: faeces | place: China | collected 2013
ATATCTGAGGGCATGGCCTTCACACAAATTCATTAATTTTTAGAACTACCCATAAATAAAAAAGACAAATGTTAGAACTTATCCAACACTACATCGACTCTCTGCCTTATGACCGTAAGCCGGAGTCGCTCTATGAACCAATAAAATACGTGCTCTCTCTCGGAGGAAAACGCATACGTCCTATGCTCATGCTCATGTCTTATGCCTTGTATAAGGATGATGTAGAGAGCATTTTGCCGCAGGCTATCGGACTCGAGACTTACCATAACTACACCCTTCTCCACGATGACCTCATGGATAATGCCGACGTGCGCCGCGGAATGCCTACAGTACATCGTAAATGGGATGCCAATACAGCTATCCTTTCAGGCGACTCAATGCTCGTCCTGGCTTACCAGAGGATGCAGAATTGCCCTGCAGACAAGCTCCCGGCGGTGCTTGATGTCTTCACCACTACTGCCCTTGAAATCGGTGAAGGACAGCAGTATGACATGGAATTTGAGACTCGCAACGATGTGCGCGAAGAAGAATACATCGAGATGATACGCCTCAAGACCAGCGTTCTCCTCGCTTGCGCTACAAAGATTGGCGCTATCATGGCGGATGCTCCAAAGGAAGACGTGGACAATCTCTATCGCTTCGGCGAGCGAATGGGACTCGCTTTCCAGTTGCAGGACGATTTCCTTGACGTCTATGGCGACCCTAAGGTATTTGGAAAGGCTATCGGTGGCGACATCACAAGCAATAAGAAAACCTATATGCTCATCAATGCCATCGGTAAGGCAGAGGGCGAAGACAAGGCTACACTCATGAAATGGATTGACGCTAAGGACTTTGACCGTGAGGAAAAGGTGAAGGCTGTCACTGCTATCTATACCAAACTGGGCATTGACATCATGGCAAAAGCAAAGATGGAGGAATACTATGCCGAAGCTCTTGAAGCCCTTGCAAAAGTCTCTGTACCAGAAGAAAAGAAGGCGCAGCTGCGTGATTACGCTGCCAAGATGATGAAGAGAGAAAAATAATACTTTGCCGACAGATACATACGAGTTGGAATAAATCATCTGAAAGAATGCAATATATTGACACTCATACACATATTGACGGAGAAGAATTTAAGGAAGACCTCGACCAAGTGATTTCCAGAGCTAAGGAGACAGGCGCAAAATGTCTCTTCGTGCCAGGCATCAACTGGGATTCCATCGCTACGATGAGGGAGGTATGTGGTCGTTATCCTGGATATATATTCCCTATGTTGGGACTTCATCCCGAAGACGTCAAGGACGATTACGAAGCCGTACTCGACAGAATGTACCCCATTCTAAAGGAAAGCATGGCGCAAGAACGCCCTGAATGGATAGCTATCGGTGAGGTAGGACTCGATTATTACTGGTCGAGGGAATATGAAAAGGAGCAGTTGAAGGCATTTGAACGTCAGGTGGAGTGGAGTATAGAGACTCGTCTCCCACTGATGATTCACTGCCGAAAGGCGCAGAATGAGATGGTGAAACTGCTTCGCCAGTATGAGAAAGAACTGCCAGGTGGCGTGTTTCATTGCTTTACAGGCAATACGCATGAGGCAGAAGAACTCATGCAGTTTCCGCGTTTTGTCCTCGGAATCGGTGGCGTCAGCACCTTCAAGAAGAGTCATCTGGCGGAGGACCTTGCCTCTGTAGTGCCTATAGAGCGCCTTGTCGTCGAGACAGACTCTCCATATATGGCTCCAGCTCCGCATCGTGGCGAGCGAAATGAGCCTTCTTTCATCCCGTTCATCATCCAGAAGCTCGCTGATGCCTATCAAGTCACACCCGAATATCTTGCCTCTGTCACCACTTCCACTGCGGAGAAGATGTTCTTGGGTCGCGGAATAAAGTAGCAATAGATGAAAGTGCGTTAGTGTTGTTTTGATGTTTTCTTTTCATGTATTTTTGTTTTTCTTCCTATGTATTTTCGTTTTTCATAGGTTTTTATTACCTTTGCACGAAATCAACTACTTGCCTCATTATTTCCCTCATGACCTAAACGGCATAAATCTGATAGGAGATTGAACCATAGATGGTTAGAGAAATGCTCTGATGAGAATAAAACTAAAAATGACAGACTCTAAAAACATACTAACAATGACTAAAGCATTAAAACTTCTAACGATTATTGTGCTTCTTTCGCTGACGCCTCTTGTCAGTGCTTATGCAGCAAAGAAGAAACCGCAAATGCAGAGTGATCGCCAGTATTGGTGCTCGCTCGCTTACCGTATGGCGCAACCAGTGCTTGAGAATATGGCAAAAGGCGAACTTCAAAAGAATATGCAGACTGAGTTCAGTCCAAGTTTTGACAACCGCAATCGCAAAGTGCTCTACATGGAATGCTTCGGCAGACTGATGGCTGGCATTGCTCCGTGGCTCGCTTTGCCCGATGATGATACGGCAGAAGGAGTGCAGCGCAAGCAGTTGCGTGAATGGGCATTACAGGCATACAAGAATGCTGTTGACACGAATAATCCTGACTATCTCTGCTGGGGCATTGGCGGTCAGAACCTCGTGGATGCCGCTTACATAGCCGAGAGCTTCCTTCGTGCCTACGACATACTGTGGATGCCACTCGACAATCAGACCAAGCAACGCTATCTGACAGAGTTTCGCAAGCTTAGAAAGATAGACCCTCCATACACCAACTGGCTGCTCTTTTCTTCGACGATAGAGAGCTTTATGGCAAAAGCAAAGGGCGAATATGACCAATATCGCGTCAATTCGGCTTGCCGTAAGATGGAGGAATGGTATGTAGGAGACGGTTGGTATGCCGATGGACCATCGTTTTCTTTCGATTATTACAGCTCTTACGTATTCCATCCTATGTATCTTGAGACCTTGCAGGCAATGATAGATGCGAAGGCAAACACTCGTCTCGACTACCAGAAATATTATAATCGTGCACTGAAACGCTGTCAGAAATATGCCATTGTGCTTGAGCGCTTTATCTCTCCAGACGGCACTTTCCCAGTGTTCGGTCGCAGTATTCCTTACCGTATGGCAGCCATGCAACCGCTTGCGCTCATGGCGTGGTATCAGACTTTGCCTAAAGAGCTGACTAATGGACAAGTGCGCGCGGCATTGACGAAGGTGATGCACCGTATGTTTGACAGTCAGCAAAACTTCAATGAAGGCGGTTTCCTTACCATTGGCTTCTGCGGAAACCAACCAAATATAGCCGATTGGTACACCAATAACGGTTCGCTCTATATGACAACGCTTGCCTTTATGCCTCTCGGATTGCCTGCCAATCATCCATTTTGGACTGACGCAGCCCAGCCATGGACGCAAGTGAAGGCATGGAATGGTGAGGCATTCCCGAAGGATCATCATTGGGCGGACGATATTCAGACCAAAGATAAATGGTAAGAAGGTAATCTGGTGATGTATTTATAATGAAAAAATAAGACAAAAGATTTTCATTCTTATAAAGAAAAACGTAGCACCTGCGGTAAAGCGAAATGCCTTTGCCAGTCCAGTTTCTATGCCTTTAGGATGATATAAGATAGAGAAAAGTGTTCGATTTTTCGGTTTTCACAAGGGAATTGCGAAGTGCCTTTGTAACTATTTGATAATAAACAAATTGTAAAAGCATAGTTATTGCATTGTAATAGCTATGCTTTTACTGTGTAATAACTAAGCTTTTACGCCCTAATATCTATGCTTTTGCATTGTGAAAACTTAGATATTGGAAAATAAAAGCAAAGCAATCATTTTTTTGTTCTCTTTTTCCGTATATAGAAAAAGGGCTGATTCGCGGTTGTGAGCGGGCGGATAGTTGCGCAGAAAGACTTACACAAATACGATACTTGCGTGGATAGTTGCTCAGAAAGACTTACAGCAACACGATGTAAGTGTGGATTTTTATAGAGTGATAGCCCAAGCATCATAGATGATGGCGCGTGCTCCGAACCCTTCCTTCTGATGTATCAATGACTCATTGAGATAGGTGCCTCCCTGCTCATTTGACGTACCTAAGTCGAAATAGCGATGGGTAGGGGCGTAATGATGGATTACTTCAGAGAAGAGGAGGTCAACGGCATGAGACTCTTTCCCCACAGATGTGGAAGAGATATACTGGGAATGTGCCACGCCATTGGAGTCGTAAATCAGTGTGCCGGCTTGCGGACAATGGCAGGAATCGTAAGCCATGAAGAGGCGGATGTGGTCAGGGAAACGAGTTTTGAGCATGGTAATCTCTGCCAGAGAATGCACAGGAGCGGCATTATATCGCTCGCGGAGATTGTCTTCCAGAATCTTCCAGAAGGCAGCAAAGTCGTCAGACTCTTTCACATAGAGTCCGTTTCGCTTTGCTCTGTTTACACCCAGACGACGGTTTTGACTCCATGTCAGCGGTTGGCGAAAGTCGATTACGGACGAGATATTGCGGCATTCCAGTGCAGAATGCGTGGCATAGAAGAGGGCATAAAGGTCTTCTTCGCATGGATAGCGATGGTAAAGACTCGGCACGGGCTTGTAGATTATCTTCTTGAAGCCCTGCTCTTTAGCGTAATCAGTGAGCAGTCGGAATGCTTCTATCACCTCTTTAGCCGTTGACTTCATGGACACCAGCATCCCGCCGTAGGTCAATCCTTGATGGCTATAGAGTGTTTCTCCTGTGGCATTGGCAGGAAGGAGCGCCACAATCTTGCCTTTATCGCTGAGGAAGATGAGGGAATGGTCGTGGAAACGGTCGCTGTGATAATCCATGTAATCACGGTAATGCAGGAACGTAGCATTCCTGGAACGAGCTACAAACTCATCCCAGGACTGCTGCATTCTATTATCGTATCTTTGTATTATCATTGTGGTGTATTGCAAATGTCAGCCAGAAATGCGATGGACGCAGTGGCTGATAAGTAGGTAATCAAAATTATTTTTAATGAATAGATAATAATATTTGTTTTTCATTATTATAATATCTATACTCTCTTGTGCGCATCTACGTCCTGTTTCATCAGTCATGATGCCCGCATCATTCCTTCTTCTACAGAACGTAGCTGCATCACAATAGAGCATAGCTATTATAAAAATTATTCTGATCACCTACTTATATTGTCTTGTCTTGGTGCTGTCGAATCATTCAATCAACAAAACCACAAAACCACCAAACAACAAGACAACAAGACAACAAGACAACAAGACAACAATACCGTTACTTCTCCATGTAAGGATCAGTGCCGAGCACGGTCTTTGCCAGGCGCTTAGCCTTGTCGCGAAGAGCATTAGTGTCAGCATCCTTTTCACCATAGCAGAGCACTACGCCCATACGACGGCCGAAGTGAGCCTCTGGCTTGCCAAAGATGCGTACACGAGTGCATTCCTCCTTGAGTGCATCCATGAGGTTATACTCAGGAGCTTCATGGTAATCCTTGTCGGCAAGGATGACAGCAGAGCAACCAGCGTGCTCAAGACGGATGTCATGGATAGGCAATCCGAGGACAGCACGGAGATGAAGCTCAAACTCAGAGAGGTTTGTAGTATGTCCGAGAGTCACCATACCCGTGTCGTGTGGACGAGGAGAAAGCTCAGAGAATACCACGCCAGTATCGGTGAGGAAGAATTCTACGCCCCAGATACCGTAGCCAGTGAGAGAAGCAGTGACCTTCTCAGCCATCATCTGAGCATCCTTGAGATCCTTTTCAGAAATCTGATATGGCTGCCATGACTCGCGGTAGTCGCCGCCAGCCTGTACGTGTCCGATAGGAGGGCAGAAGAGGGTAGGGCCATTCTTCTGTGTGACAGTGAGGAGAGTAAACTCAGAAGTGAAATGAATAAATTCCTCGATGATGACTTCCTTCACGTCGCCACGAGCGCCTTCCATTGCAGCATCGAAGGCAGTCTTGAGGTCTTCAAACTTCTTTACAGTGCTCTGACCGTGACCGGAAGATGACATGAGAGGCTTGATGACGCAAGGGAAACCGATTTCCTTGCTTGCTTCCACGAGTTCTTCGTAAGTCTTAGCATAGAAATATTTAGCAGTGCGCAGTCCGAGTTCCTTGGCAGCAAGGTCGCGGATGGCCTGACGATTCATGGTGTAGTTGACAGCGCGAGCTGAAGGAACCACCTGAATGCCCTGCTTTTCAAAGTCGAAGAGGCGCTCAGTGCGTATAGCTTCGATTTCAGGCACGATGATGTCAGGCTTGTGCTTGTTGACCACGGCAGTCAGTGCATCGCCGTCGAGCATAGAGAATACCTCACGCTCGTCAGCCACTTGCATTGCAGGAGCATTATCATACTTGTCGCAGGCTACTACGTAAACGCCCTTTCGCTTAGCAGCGATGACAAATTCCTTACCGAGTTCGCCAGAACCCAAAAGAAGAATCTTTTTCATTGTTTGGTTTTGTTATTATGAGTAAATTAGAGGATAGTATTCTATTTCGATTGAAAATGGAAAGCTATTTGGCTCAACTATATGTCAAAAGGCTGGTTCCGAAAATTATCATTGTCATATTCTGATTGTGGTAATTTTCCGAACCAGCCTTCTTTTCAGACGTTATCAGGAGGGCACACTCCTTCTGTCGGTGAGGCTGTCACTTTGCGTACGTAGTCTGCCAGGAACTCTGCTGTCTTCTCAATTCCGAGTATGGAGGAGTTGATGCAGATGTCATAGCTCTTGGCTTCGCCCCAAGTCTTGCCGGTGTAGTAATTATAATACTCCGAGCGCTCTTCTTCCTTCTTCTCTATGAGCTTGCGAGCAGTGTTGGCGTCGCACATCTTGCTGCGTGATACACGCGCCACACGGTCTTCCTCATTGGCAGTGACAAAGATATCTACAGAGTTAGGGAAGTCGCGGAGAATATAGTCTGCACATCGTCCCACGATGACGCACGGTCCCTCCTCAGCAGCCTTTCTGATAGCATCGCTTTGGAATTGGAAGAGCGATTCAGGCGAAATCTTATTGTCATAGAAAGTGCCGTTAGGCTGAAAAGTGAAGCGTGACGGGAAGAAATGATGGAAGAATCCGCGATGCTCGTCAGACGATTTGAATATCTTCTGTGAGAATCCGCTTTCCTTTGCTGCAAGGTCAAGGAGCTCCTTGTCGAGCAGGCGCGCATTAAACTCGGCAGCAAGGCGTTGAGCAATCTCAAACCCACCGCAACCCAGTTGGCGTCCTACGTTGATTATAATATTGTTATTCATTGTTGAGTCTCCTCCTTTCGTGTTCTTTGAAACGGTTCATATAGACATACATCATTATTCCTGCCACTATCGAAGCAAGAGCGTCAGAGAATGGCATCGCTGCCCACACACCGTCAAATCCCCATATTTCGGAGAAAATGGCAAGGGCAGGAACGAGGAAAATCAACTGGCGTGAAAGCGAGAGGAACATGCTCACTTTTGCTTTTCCAATGCTTTGGAAGAAGTTTGTCACCACTATCTGATAGCCAATGATAGGAAACATCATCATCATGATGCGGATGGCCTTGACAGATATTCCGATGAGGGTGTCGTCATTGGTGAAGAGTCTTGCGCAAGCTTCAGGGAAAAACATTCCCACCAGGAAGCCGATGCAGCATACCACTGTGGCTGTGATGATTGCAAGCTTCAGCACGTGGAGGAGTCTGCCATAGTTTTGCGCTCCATAGTTGTAGCCTGCGATAGGCTGCATACCCTGGTTTATTCCGATTGTCACCATGACAAATACGAACGCTATGCGGTTTGCAATGCCGTAGGCACCCACAGCGAGGTCGCCCCCATACTTCATAAGACTATTATTGATGAATATGACGACGAGGCAAGCGCATGAATTCATGGCAAAAGGCGACATGCCAATGCCTATGATATTCTTCACTATCGGAGTGTTGATTCTAAAGAGGGAATAATTGAAATGGAGCAGTTCGTCCTTATTGGAGAACATTTTCCACTGCAAGCAGAGTGCCACCAGCTGTGATAGGATAGTGGCATAGGCGGCTCCACGTATGCCAAGCCCGAAGGTGTAGATGAATAATGGGTCGAGGATGGCATTGAGAATTACCGTGAAGATGGTGGTGTACATGGCTTGCCTTGGCTTGCTTGCCGCCCTTAGCACTGCGTTCAGACCGAAGTAGAGGTGGGTTATGGCATTGCCCAAAAGGATTATCTCCATGTATTCTCTGGCATACGGCAGCGTGTTGTCGGATGCTCCGAAGAATCTTAATATAGAGTCAAGGCTCGTCAGGCAGATGCCTCCGAAGAGGATACCAACGATGATGTTGAGCAAGACGCAGTTGCCCAACACTTTATTCGCGATGGAATAATCTCGCTGACCGAGTTTTACACTGATGAATGTGCACGATCCGATACCGATGGCGGCACCGAAAGCTGCAGAAAGATTCATGAAAGGGAAGGTAATTGCTAATCCTGAAATAGCAAGAGGGCCAACGCCTTGACCAATAAAAATGCTGTCCACCATATTGTAGAGCGAGGACGCGACCATAGCAACGATGGCTGGCAAAGCATATTGCATCAGCAATCGACCTATTGGCTTGGTGCCTAATTCTAAGGTGGCTTGTCTATTATCCATTTATTACAATTTTTTCGTTTTTGGTTGTTTAGTTTTTTAGCATTTAGTTGTTTTGTTAATTTGTTGATAGACTTTACAAACAACAAAACAACCAAACAACAAAACAACCAAACAACATTTGCGACTGCAAACTTGTCGAAGACTCGCACGAAGCAAATAGGGCTTGTCGCTCGAAGAGCGGTGCCCGTCTCTGATTTGCGAGTGCAAAGTTACTCATTTTTTTTTTCTTTACAAAATTATCTTTGTAATTTGTTTTGCCAACGGAATTATTTAATTAACTTTGCAGTCTGGAACGCCATCCCGAACGCTTTCACCAATAAAAAGTAATGTTTATACAATGAACCTGACACTCATCCAACTCAACAATCTCGTAAGGCAAACCATCGAATACTCAATGCCACGCAGCTATTGGGTAGAGGCTGAACTGCTTGATTGTCATGAGGGTAACGGGCATTGCTACATGGAATTGGTGCAAAAGGATGAATATAGCAACACTCCTGTGGCTAAAGCCAAGGCAAACTGCTGGCGGAGTACGTGGATGAAGTTGCGCCCACGCTTTGAGAATATCACGGGACAGCGCCTCCATGCGGGTATGAAAGTGCTCCTCTCGGTAAAGGCAACCTTCCATCCGGCTTACGGATTCTCATGGAATATCATCGACATCGATCCCACTTACACGATGGGCGACCTCGCTCGACGACGACAAGAGATAATCGCTACGCTGAAGGCGGAGGGCGTCTTCGACCTCAATAAGTCGATAGGCATACCCATGTTTGCCCAGCGCATAGCGGTAATATCCAGCGAAACGGCTGCTGGCTACGGAGATTTCTGCGCACAGTTGGCTGACAATCCTTACGGATTCCAGTTTCGCACAAGGCTCTTCCCCGCCGTGATGCAGGGCGAGATGGTGGAGGAAAGCATTATCGATGCTTTGGATTCCATCAATGCTGAGATAGAAGAATTTGACGTAGTGGTCATCATACGCGGTGGTGGAGCAACGTCAGACCTAAGCGGTTTTGACACTCTCGCTTTGGCAGAAAATGTGGCAAACTTCCCCCTGCCGGTCATAACAGGCATCGGACACGATAGAGATGAGTCGGTGCTCGATATGATTTCATGCGTCAGAGTCAAGACACCTACCGCTGCTGCCGACTTTCTCATCTCAAATCTCGCTGCCACTTTAGCCCAAATAGAAGACTTGGGGCATCGCCTCGTCAATCATATCAAGGAGCGACTGAGCGCAGAAAAAGTCAGAATCTCTGCCACGCAGACGTTGCTCCCCACCTTATATTATAAGTGGAAGGCACGCGAGACCGACACCATCTCCAGTCTTTCTGCCCGTATGCAGACAGCCACAGCAAGGAGATTGCAGTCAGAAAGCGCACGAATAGACAGCATTTCGCAGCGTCTTCCCCTGCATATAGCCAGCAGATTAGATAAGGAGAAGCATCGCCTGGAGATGATAAGTCAGCGCACAGACGCTGTCAATCCGATACATATCCTGCGCCGAGGCTACAGCATTGCGCTGCATGAAGGCAAAGCCATCAAGGATCCTGCACTGCTAAAGCAGGGAGATGGCATTGACATTATCATGGCAGAGGGCAAATTACTTGCCGAGGTGAAGAAGAAATATGAATAGTGTGGTTTTGTTGTTTAGAAAAAAATATCAATAAATAAAAATACGTTAGTGCTGTCTGGTTGTTTTGTTATTTAGAAAAAAAATATCAATAAATAAAAATAGACAAATATATTTTTCTTTGTTTTTTTATATTGATATTTTATTCCTCAACAAAACAACAAAGCACCCCCAACCAAATGAAAAAGAATATCAAATACGAAGAAGCCGTTGCTGAGCTTCAGGACATAGTCACCAAAATGGAAAATGGTTCGCTCGACATCGACAAGATGTGCGAAGAACTCAAGAAAGCACAGCAACTTATCGCCATCTGTAAGGACAAACTGACAAAGACAGAGGAGGAAATAGCAAAGATACTCGAAAAGTAAGCTGGCGGACAAAACCATACTGATAATGACGATGTTCCGTCTGTGCATGCTTGATGTGAATTAACTTTTCTGTCATTTTCACACCAAATAATTGCTATGTGCGATAATTTATAAGAAAAAACGGCAGTTTTTCTTGCAGATTTCCATAATTCTTAGTACTTTTGCACCAATTTTATGTTTTCAGGTTTTAATTCACTAACAATATGAAAGATTTAGATTGGTCAAATATAGGCTTCGGATTTAGGCCTACAGATTACAATGTACGCTGTTATTATCGCGACGGAAAATGGGGCGAGATAGAAGTTTGCTCCGAGCAATACATCAATATGCACATGGCGGCAACTTGCCTGCATTACGGTCAGGAGGCTTTCGAGGGACTGAAGGCTTACCGCTGTCCTGACGGAAAGGTGCGCGTATTCCGTACTGATGAGAACGCAGCTCGCCTGCAATCCACATGCCGTGGCATCCTCATGCCAGAGGTGCCTACCGAGCTTTTCAATGCTATGGTAGATAAGGTTGTCCGTCTGAATCAAGATTATATCCCACCTTACGAGAGCGGAGCCACGCTCTATGTGCGTCCGTTGCTCCTTGGCACGAGTGCGCAGGTAGGTGTTCATCCGTCTGAAGAGTATCTCTTCCTCATCTTCGTCACACCGGTCGGACCTTACTTCAAGGGCGGATTCTATTCCAATCCTTACGTTATCGTGCGCGAATATGACCGCTCTGCTCCTCTCGGCACAGGTATATATAAGGTGGGAGGCAACTATGCCGCATCCCTCCTTGCCAACAAGAAGGCACACGATCTGGGCTACGCATGCGAGTTTTATCTCGATGCAAAAGAGAAAAAATATATCGATGAGGCTGGTGCGGCTAATTTCTTCGGCATCAAAAACAATACTTACGTTACGCCGAAATCTACGTCCATCCTGCCTTCCATCACCAATAAGTCGCTCATGCAGCTCGCTGAAGACCTCGGACTGAAGGTGGAACGCCGACAGATACCTGAGGAAGAACTCACCACTTTCGAGGAAGCTGGCGCTTGCGGCACTGCTGCCGTCATATCTCCTATCTCCAGAATTGACGATGTAGAGACAGGTAAGTCTTACGTCTTCGGAGATAAACCGGGACCTTGGTCGGAGAAACTCTTCACCAAACTACGCAATATCCAGTATGGCATCGAGCCTGATGTCCACCACTGGACTCGAGTAGTGATAGATTAAAAGGGCATGAATCTGGTGACATAATTATTTTTATATGATAAAGAAGACTGATTATTGCTGTCTGTTCATTATCAAAATAATATGGATCACCTGCCTCAAAGCCCGATGATATATGGACCCGGACCCCCTCTAATCTCTCAGAAATGGAGATTAGAGGGGGTTTGTGGGCCTTTTTACACAACCCCCCAAAAACAATAACCTGAAAACTATGGGCAAAGGTAAACTTGCAAAATTCGCTGATATGGAACGCTATGAGAATGTGTTCCAATATCCATTCTCTGTCGTTGACAATGTTCCTTTCGAAATGAAGGGCCGTTGGAGAGAGATGTATTTCCATAATGACAACCCTATCGTGCTCGAATTGGGATGCGGAAAGGGAGAATATACCGTAGAACTCGCCAGATTATATCCTGAAATCAATTTCATCGGAGTGGATATCAAGGGCGCAAGAATGTGGACCGGAGCTACGCAAGCGCTCGAAGCAGGACTCAAGAACGTGGCATTCCTACGCACCAATATCGAGATAATCGACCGCTTCTTTGCCAAGGATGAGGTGCAGGAGATATGGCTTACCTTCTCCGACCCGCAGATGAAGAATGTGCATAAGCGCCTTACTTCCACTTTCTTCCTGGAGAGATACAGACGTTTCCTCGTCGATAATGGCATCATACATCTCAAGACCGACTCTAATTTCCTCTTCACATACACCACGTATATGGTGGAACACAATGCCCTCGACGTGCTCTTCCGCACCGAAGACCTCTATCACACTGAAGGAATCGACGACGAGACAAGGAAAATCCTGAATATTCAGACCTACTATGAGGCGATGTGGATAGAGCGAGGACTCAACATAAAATATATGAAGTTCCATCTGCCACACGATAAGGTGCTGACAGAATCTGAGAAAGAAATCGAACTGGACGAATATCGTTCATACCATAGAGATAAACGTAGCCCTAAAGATACAGCGAAATGATAGTCTGCATTGCCGAGAAACCAAGCGTAGCTAAGGATATTGCGAAAGTACTTGGTGCCACTTCTGCCTGCCAAGGATATATGGAAGGCAATGGATACCAGGTGACATGGACCTTCGGTCACTTATGTGAACTGAAGGAACCGGACGACTATACCCCTATGTGGAAAAGGTGGTCGCTCGCGGCTCTGCCGATGATTCCGCCAAGATTCGGCATCAAACTCAAGGACGACAGCGGCATCAAGGCTCAGTTTGCCGTCATAGAGAGACTGATGCAGAATGCTGATAGCATCATCAACTGTGGTGATGCTGGACAGGAAGGTGAACTCATCCAGCGCTGGGTGATGCAGAAGGCTGGAGCTAAATGCCCCGTAAAGCGTCTCTGGATATCTTCTCTCACCGAGGAATCCATACGTGAAGGCTTCCAAAACCTTAAGGATCAGAGCGAGTATGAGCCTCTATATCTCGCAGGACTCTCACGTGCCATCGGCGATTGGCTCCTTGGCATGAACGCTACTCGACTCTATACACTGAAATATAGACCTGATGGAAGGAGCGGACAGGTGCTTTCCATCGGTAGAGTGCAGACGCCTACGCTCGCCATGATCGTCAATAGGCAGAAGGAGATAGAATGCTTTGAGCCTCGACAGTCATGGGTGTTGTCCACCATTTACCGCGATACCAAGTTTAATGCTATCGCTCATGATGAGGACGCAGAGGCTGAAGAAAGAGCTGAGATAGAGGCAGCTGCAAAGGAAGGTAAAACTATGAAGTCCAAAGGACCCATCTTTCGCCAGATAGAATTTCAGACGGAAGAGACAGGAAAGGCTGTGCTCGACTCCATAAAGGATAATGATTTCACCGTGATATCTATCTCAAAGAAGAAGGGCACCGAGGCTCCGCCACGCCTTTATGACCTCACGTCGCTACAGGTGGACTGCAATAAGAAGTTCGGTTACAGTGCCGACCTCACCCTGCAGCTCATTCAGTCGCTCTATGAGAAGAAGTTTACCACCTACCCACGCGTAGATACCACCTTCCTCTCTGACGATATATATGCCAAATGTCCGCAGACCATGAACGGACTATATAAGACTCAGTTTGGCGGACAGGCGCCATACGCTGACCTTATCAAGGCTATTGGTGGCAAACCATTGAAGAAAAGCAAGAAAGTATTCGACTCTTCAAAGGTTACCGACCACCATGCCATCATCCCGACTGGCGTTCCTCCGCAGGGTTTGTCTGACGCAGAGCGCAATGTATTCGACCTTGTGGCACGCGCCTTCATCGCCGCTTTCTATCCCGATATGAAGTTTGAGACCACCACCGTCATGGGTGAAGCGCCATTATCAGCTCCCTCTGCCGATGTAACGCCTTATGCAGAGGATGGCAAGAAGATACTTTTCCGCACTTCTGGTCGCGTCATTGTCGATGAAGGATGGAAGGTAGTGTTCAGAAAGACTGCGGTGAAAGAGAATGAAGACGAAGCTATCGACGATAATTCATCTTCCTCTTCGCTCCCGATATTCTCCAAGGGAGAGCATGGTCCTCACGTTCCGTCACTGGCGGAGAAGTGGACCCAGCCACCGAAACCATACACCGAAGCCACCCTGCTCCGTGCTATGGAGACGGCAGGCAAGTTTGTGGATAATGACGAACTGCGTGATGCCATGAAGGAAAACGGCATAGGTCGCCCTTCCACCCGCGCTGCAATCATCGAGACCCTGTTTCGTCGCAATTATATTCGCAAGGAAAGAAAGAATCTTGTTGCCACTCCTACAGGTGTCGAACTGATAGAACTTATCAGGGAAGAACTGCTGAAGAGTCCTGAACTCACAGGTATCTGGGAGAAAAAACTGCGCGATATAGAGCATAGGACGTATAATCCAGGACTCTTTATCAACGAACTGAAAGCGCAGATCCAAGCCATCGTCTGCCAAGTGCTCTCCGATAACAGCAACCGTCGCGTCACCGTCATCGACCCAGAGGAAGACAAGAAGCAGAAGAAAAAGGCTGTCAAGCCTGCCAAAGCGCCACGCCAAGCGAAAGCCAGCGCCAAGTCAGCGCCCCAAGCTTCCTCGTTTCCGGTCGTAGGCTCCGTCTGTCCGCTATGCGGAAAAGGCACTGTCATCAAGGGAAAGACAGCATACGGATGCAGCAACTGGGCAAGCGGATGCACCTATCGCGTGCCTTTTGAGGAGCAATCCCAATAATACCAACAAAGCCAGCACCCGAAAGATGCTGGCTTTGTCGTTTCTATATACCTACCAAAGAGGTAAAGATTACTGCACGCTTGGCTTGTAGATGATGTTGGAAATCTTGCCAGCGCAGTGACGATACTCCGCCTTTGGCTTCACGTTAGCGCCATTGTCTGTGCGCACATCCTTACAGTCGTAGATGTAGAAGCTACCACGCTTTGATGTCTTATTGTAGGTGGCAACATACAGTTCATCAGTAGTGAAATTGACATCGAGGAAAGTCACCTCCTCGTCAGCACCAAAACGGATGGCATACTGGCTCTTTTCTGGCAAAGCGAAGCCAGACTTTGGCAGTAATACGTACACGCTGTTATTCAGAGGGTAGAAGTAGCGTTGCTGCTTAGGAGATACCACGAAGGTGGTGCCCTTCTCAGGAACAGCGGTGTTGGCCGTAGGAGTGAACGCCTGAGTCGTAAGATTTTCCTGCTTATAGAAGTAGCTATCTTCTGCATCAGTCCAGAGGGTAATATCTCCGTTCTGGTTATTACGTGTCAAAAAATATGAAGGAGTGATATAGTTTGCATTAGGACTATCGCCATAGAAGGCAGTGATAATGGAATGACCATCAAAGAAATTCTCTGTATCTGGGAAGTCGGTGTTGTAGCCAAAGTATGCAGCGTATGGGCTATAGATTATCACTTTATTGTCAGTATAGTTCAGATAGAAAGTCCAAAGCGCTTCATTGCCCCATGAAGAGTACTTGCTGATAATGAATTTCTCAGGATGGCAGTTGGTGAAAGACTCCTTGGAATAAGGGAACAGGTATGTGAGTTCGATGTGAGCGAACTTCTTTTTCTCCGCATCATAAGCGTATGGCGCGTAAGAATCAGGGATAAAGTCTGTAGCCTTGAATCCTGGGATGAGGTCATCAAAGTTTAATTGAGAGATGACAGTCATGTTATTAGGATCAAGGATGTAGCAAGACTTCTCAGTAGCAACGCAAAGACGGGTGAGATACTCATTGTAACCGAGTTGCAGTTTGCAGAGTATAGCGTTTATCAGTCCATTCTCTGACACGTTGCTATTCATCTTTTCCATGCTATGCTCCATGATGACAGGCTCCTGTCCGGCAGCTATTTCCTCCGGAGTCATAATCTTTACGAAGACGAGGTTGCCCTTTCCGTCGGCATCGGTGGAGGTAAGCATATATCCTTCCTCAAAGGTGCGGTTTACATTTACCTGATATTCCACGACCTTACCAACTTTTCCATCGGTCACGGTAAGGTGAACGTAGTAAGAACCGCCCTTATCAAAGTTGTAATGCAGTTCAGAATCGGTGCTGACTTCTGTGAGTTCGCCCTTCATTCCGTTAGCGTATGAACCGATTTTCCATGAATATTTCAGTTCGCTTTCATTGCCTCCATCGTATGTGATTTGTGGCTTTATGACGCATTCATTGCCCAGATAGATATTATATTTTGGCATCTCTGTGGCACCAGCTCCGGCTATCTGCAGCGAAGGGAGATTGTTAGAGCCCAGTTCGCTATCATCGGAGATACAGGATGAGAAGCCAAAAGCCACAGTTCCTGCTAATGCCAATGCGCTTATGATATGATGTATTTTCATAATTTTATTGTTTTTTTATGAGGTGGTGTTGGTAGGAAGAAATCCGAAGGCAAGGCTATGGAGACTATGGAAACCAATAACCGATAACCAATAACCCACAACCTACAACCAATAACCTACTACCAACAACCAATTAAACTAATTAACTCCAGGCGCACCGTTAGGCCATACGATATCATCCTTATGGTCTTGATACATAGGAATCAGGACATAATTGGCGAGAAAGTTCCAATACATAGCGAAAGGACCCTGCATGGATTGTGCATTGACGAAGTAGTCACCGTATCTCTTTATCATTTCGTCGAAGATATCCTTATTGCCTTTAGGAGCAAGTTCATAGAAATACTTGAAGAAGAGCTGTGCATTCTCGAAGGAATACTCAGGCAAATTATTGAATGTGCTCCACCAATCAGGGCGACTTTCCACGCGAATATCGGAGCCATAGACTACGAAATCCTTCTGTCCGGTGGCGGTAAGGTCGGCACTTGGCACTATCTCCAGCCATAGTCTCATAGCTTGTTTGCGGAAGGTTTCATCTTCCGGACGGAGCAATTTGATACGAATGGTGTCCTCCACGCGTCCTGCTCTCAGCACGGCCCGGTCGATGACGTAGTGTGTTCCTTCCACCATCTCTGTGGAATCGGCAATAGCCTGGAGTCCTACAGTGCGGTCTTTGGCAGATGGCATACCCATCAGGGTGAAAGGAATCTCCACGATATGCTCCTCTGCTGGGTCGAATCCGAAATTGTAAATGATTACGGAGTCGGTCTCATTCTTCTGGTTTGTGTAACTGAAGAATACATTGTCTGTCTGTGTGGTGTCATATACCTTGTAGTCATCTTCGCTGCAAGAGGCAAAGGCTACGATGGCAACACACATAGACAGTATGGTTTTCCAATTTTTCATTGTCATAAAAGAACTTGATAATTAGTTTCTGTAATTGAATTCATCCTGTGGAATAGGGATAACATATATATCCTCATTTCCAGGGATTACCTTGCTGTCGAGATTTGACTTGATGTCGCTGTAGTCACGCTTCATGTTGTACCACACCTGTCCTTCGCCGAACATCTCCTTGTGATACTCATTGAAGATGCGCTCCTTAGTAAGCTTTACAGACTGTGTGAGAGGGGAAAGACCGCGTGAAGAGGTCTCTGCATTAAAGTAACCTACGGCACGATCGTAGTCAGTATCGAGGAAAGCCTCTGCCGCAATAAGATACATCTCAGATACGTGGAAGAGATTTATGCCCTCGATGCGCTTCTGCCAGTCCTCTGACATATTGTTTTCGATGGAATATACATCGACTGTCTTGATGAAACGTGTGGATGCTGTGCTGATCTTAAACCAGTTGCTGTAGCGGTAATCCTGTGCTGTAGCGTCCACGTCCAGCTTGTATAATGCTTCGAATGGCAGGATATGTGTCGTTCCGGTAGCGTCATAGTAAGGGTCATAGCTCTTGAATGACTGCTGCTCGTAGAGGTAATTCTGCGCTGTAGCAAGATAGGAATTGGAGTAAAGTCCCCATATCGTCTCGCGATCAGACAAGCGTCCAGCAAAGACATCCTTCACCTCTGAAGGTTCTACCAAAGGGAATTTCTTGCTGTCCACCACCTTAGCTGCATATTCTCCAGCCTTTGCCATGTCGCCACGCATCCAATATACTCGTGCTTTCAATGCAAGGACACCGTAGTAGTTGCAATGCGTCTCGCGATAGTTTTGGAATTTGTAGTAGAAAGCGTTGTTGCGAGGGTATGTGATGTTAGCTTCCTCTGTCTTGAGGAGGTCTTCTGCCTCGTCGAGGTCTTTGATTATGAGGTCATATACCTCGCCTACTTTCTTGAATTCATTGGTTCCCATAGCGTATTTTGTGACGTATGGTATTCCGCGCTTTGTCTCGTCGGTGGAGCAGAAGAAGCGGAGAAGGTCGAAATGGAGCATTGCTCTCACTGCCAGCATCTCGCCTTTGTATAGATTGAAGAGTGGCAGAGTGTTGGCATTATGACCTTCAAGGTTTTTCAGCACACTGTTGGCGTAGCCTATTGAGGTATAGGCAGCCTTCCATACTGCGTCGAAACGGGTGGTCAACTCATTGTCTGACTTATACTGATAGCGTGCCAGAGCACGTGAACTGGTGATATTCTGGTCCAGGTCCTGAGCCATGATATCGGTCAATCCCCATGTCATTTCCTTGCCATAGAGGGAAGATACCTGCATGGAACCATAGACACCATAGATGGCATCTTCGAAACCTTGTGGCGTAGAGAAGAGGTCTGACTCCACTTCCTGTGAGTCCGGACGTACATCGAGGAAGTCATCGCAGGAGGTCAGCAGCATTCCGCTGATGAGGATGATGGTGGAAATATATAGTTTTCTCATTCTATTCTAAGTTGTTGATTAAAAGGTTACGCTTAACGACATATTCACTGTACGGCTGAACGGATAGGATGTACCACGCTCATACTTTGCCGAAGTGAGACGGAAGAGGTCCTCTGTGCCGAGACCTACATAGAGCTTCTGGATATTCAGGCGCTTGAGCAGGTCCATCGGTACGTCATACTGGAAGTAAAGGCTTGAGAGCCAGAGTTCATTGTCCTTCTCCACGAAGCGGTCGCTATAGGTGTAGCTGCTGCCTCCGGTGAGGGAAATGTCGAGATAAGGCACTACGTCGCCAGGCTTCTTCCAGCGCTCTGTGAAGGCGCGGAGGTCGCAATTATAGCGAGGATTGATGTTTTCCACCTTCGACATACGTGTAGAGTTGAACATCTCGCCTCCGAAACGGTAAGAGAAATACATATTCATGGAGAAGCGCTTGTAGCTCAACTGGGTGGAGAAGCTGCCCTGAAGGTCTGGATTGGTATCACCGCATGACACCATGTCCTTGCTGTCATACTTGAATGTATATGAGCCGTCCTTCTTGATATATATCTCCTTACCAGAAGCTGGGTCGATACCGGCAGAGCGAACTGCGTAGATGGCTGATGGAGATTCGCCTTCACGATACTGCTGGAGTGGGGAAGAGGAGATATTGCTCGAAGCATTCATCTCGTTGCGGCGCTTTAATGCCTCGGAGATATTCTTGATAGTAGAACGGCTGTAGAGTCCGTTTGCAGAGAGATTCCATTCCCAGTCCTTAGTGCGGATGATTTTTCCCCATACGGAGAACTCAAATCCGTGGCTGTCCTGCGAGCCAAGGTTTGCCTTGATACTTGTAGAACCAGATGATGGTGGCAAAGTCATATCGATTACCATGTCGCTCGTGCGCTCCTTATAGTAATCGAGATTGATGTTCAGACGGTCGTCGAAGAAGGATGATGTGAGACCTACATTAAACTTCTTTGTGGTCTGCCACTTCAAGTCTGGGTTTGCCATACCCATAGGAATGGCACCTACTCCGGTGTAACCGAGGAAGTCGGTGGTGTATTTATAGGTCGTAACTGCCTGGTAAGGCTCAAACTTTACGCTACCCGTGTAACCATAGCTGGCACGCAGACGGAAAGTGTTGACCCATCCTAAGTCCTTGATAAACTTCTCATTGTGTATGTTATATCCGCCACCTATTGACCAGAATGGAGCGTAACGATGGTCGGAACCAAACTTTGACGAACCTGAAACACGGTAGGAACCATCCAGTACGTAGCGGTTTTTCCACATAAAGTTGGCTGCTAAGAATGCTCCGCAACTGGCAGCTACATCCTGAGTGCCTGTAGGTGCAACGCCTGTAGGATACTGTGTGGCATAAGCCATGTCTGCATGACGGTCAGAAAGGAAGCCCGTACCCATCAATGTGCTGGAGGTATTGTCCTGATGCTTTATCTCACCACCAAGGTTGAGCGTCAGCATTGTGCCGTCCTTGTCGAAGCTATGGATGTAGTTAGCCACGAACTTAGCGCTCCAACTGTCGTCTGCTGTATTGCCTTTAGTGTATGAACCCTTCTGATTTATCGGCATTGTGGCATACACGTTAGACTCTGGAGATACAAACACGTCGGAGGTACCACGAGCTGTAGAGTAAGACCCCTGCGCTGTGATGTAGAAATTAGGCTTGATATTGTATCTGGCATCGAGAGAAATCAGTTGGGTGCGATTCTGTGACTTGCTGAAACTGCTGAGTGAAGCCTCATAGAGAGGATTGTTTAGGTCGTAAGGGAACTTGCTGCGAAGGTTGCCCCTCTCATCATAAGGTGACTCGTAAGGGTTTGCCTTGTAGTAATCGGAGAAGTTGCCGTATTTGGAATTGTTGACATCCAACTGCTGATGTGAAGCGCGGAGGGTCAATACGAGATTCTGAACAGCGGTATAAGAGAGGTAAACCTCCATGCCGTACCGGTCACGACCGTCATCCTTCATCACGCCGTTCTGCGACTGATAGTTGGCTTTGATATTGTAATCGAGACCTGAACCGCGTCCGGAGATGGAGAGAGAATGGTCATGGGAGAAACTGTTGCGGATAGGCTTGGATAGCCAATCGGTATCCACACCGCTCTTCACGAGAGCCAATCTGTCGTAATATTCCTGGTCGAGGTCTCCTGTAGAAGAGTTATAAAGTCCTGCAAGGCGCTCCAGTTCGAGCTTTTGCGCTGCATTGCAGACGTCATAACTGCTGAGATCAGCAAAACTTACCTCTGGAGTGAATGTGTAACGGATGCGGAGAGGTGACTGGCTGACGCGCTTGCGCTCGATTACGATAACGCCGTTGGCAGCATTCTCACCGTAGAGAGCTGTGGCAGAGGCGTCCTTGAGAATATCCACACGCTCGATGTCATTGATGTCGAGGTCGTAAAGGGCGGTAAGGCTCTGCTCCACACCGTCGATTACGATGAGAGGGGCATTGAGACCTACCTGATTACTTGTAGCCAATGACGCAGTACTACGGATGACAAGGTCAGGGACAGCGTTAGGGTTGCTGCCCGCTGCATTGTTCTGCGCTATGTTGAGGGCAGGGTCGAGGGAAGCCAATGTCTGCATCAGATTGGTAGGAGATACCTTCAGAATCTCCTCGCCTGACATACTGCGGGCTGCTCCGGTGAAGGTTTGCTTCTTGCGGGTGAAGAAACCATTGACCACCACATCGCCGAGCATCTGGTCGTCAGACTCCATTACGATGCGCATTCCTGCGCCTGCAGCGACGGTCATTTCCTTCATTCCGATGTATGAAATGATGAGTTTCTGTCCCTTCTTAGGTGCTTCACTGAATGAGAAAGCGCCATTGATATCAGTAATGACAGCCTTCTTTGTGCCTGCTATCTTTACCTGTGCTCCTATCAATGGTTCGCCATCTTGAGCAGATGTCACTACACCAGAGATACGGCCTACATTATCTCCAGCCTTTCTTTCAGCCACGCGGACTTCCTTGCCACTGACAGAGTAGCCTAAAGGCGTATTTGCCAGAGCATAATTGAGAATACTAAACAAGCTCGCGTCTTTCAGATTGCCTGTCACATGATAAGCGCTGGCATCTGCTTCCACCACGAATGTGTAGTCGGAAACGGCATCCAGCTTCTTGATTACTTCTGTAAGTGCTTCATTCTTGAAGTCAAAAGAGAACTTCTTATCCTGTGCCATCGACAGTGATGACATTGCACTCGCAATGAGAAGTATCAATGAAAATACGATTCTTTGCATTTGCTTTTATTGTTATACTGGGTTTATATACGGTGGACACTAAAACAAGCGTCCATCAAAGTACACTCTATTTTAGTCCCTCAAGCATTTCCTTGATGAAAGGTTGGCTTGGACGAGGAGCATTGTAGTAATGGAGTTTGCCCTCCTTGTCGTAAATCACGAAGAAAGGTATGCCTCTCACATTCAGTGCATTGGCAAGCGAACTGTTAGCATCATGCCACTGATTGCCGTGCATATTCAATGCTTGCATCTTCTTGAGCCAAGGTTCTTTCTTCTGATCGATGGAGATTGAGAGGAATACTACGTCAGGATTCTGCACCTCCTTCTCAAGCTTTTGGAGGTAAGGCACTTCCTTGCAGCAAGGTACGCACCATGAAGCCCAAAGGTCGATAAAGACATATTTGCCCTTAAACTCATCGAAAGTGTGGGTCTTGCCATCTTTGTCCTGAAATGTAAGTCCATCAGGGAAGGCACTGCCCTTGATAGTAACCTTGTTGGCAATGAATTTATTTAGATATTGCTTGTCGAGATTATATTTCTCGGTCAATTCCTTCATCAAGGCAAGTCCCTCGTCATACTTTGCATTATAATTGAAAGTAGAAATGAATTTGCTTACCATCTGATTGCTCACCATATCTATAATCTCCTTACACTGGAAATGACCATGAAGCCAATCGAGTCTCTCTGACAGAGAAAGATCGCGTGGCACGAAGGCACTGATTACGCTTGGAGTGTTAGGAAACAGTCTGGCGCGTGGCGAATCGAGCACTTTTCCAGGTTCGCAGAGCACGTCCTGTACCTTGAATGGCACCTCCGATGGCTTGCATTTCAGAATATGCGAAAGCGAAGAGCAAGCATTGCCAGCAGTGGTGTATGCCCACATCTTTATATATTGGGCGATTTCCGGACTGCATTTGTAAACTTTCGTAATAGAGTCTGCCTTTGGCTCAAAGCCTGTGACCAACTTGCGCAGAGCTTCATTCTCATGCGAACCAATCCAAAGGTCTGTAAGTTCTTTGGTCTCAATGACTCCGAAAGCTCCAAGAGCCTTGTTGTCATCGCAGTCTGTAGCCATAAAATTCTTGCCAACAAACTCTATTGGCAATGTAGCAGCCTGACTCCCCTCAGCTTTGACCACAGAAACGCTCTGCACATTATTGCGCACGAAAGAGATGCTGTACAGACCTTCGTCGGACATAGGGACAGTAGCCTTAAACCTTGTGCCCTCCTGTGTCATCGGCATAGCCTGCACGCTTAGCTTCGTGGAAAGCGGTTGGATATAGACTGCGCTTCCATCCAGATGCTCCATAGATGGGAAAGCGAGAGTGATTTCCTTATCTTGTGCATGCACAAAACAAGGCACCAAACAGAAGGCAATCAGGCAGTAAAGTGCCCGTGCCGCCTGTTTGCGGTAAACAAATAAATTCCTTTTTTTCATAAGAAAACCCCTTCGGTTTTGCTGTCGATAATAATACAAATGATTAAGACCTATAACTTATTTGTATTCAGCAAGATTATGATTGTATTAGTTTAATTTTGGTGCAAATATACTAAAAATGTTTAACGCGACAAACTTTTACGTGCTTTTTCCACCTTTTCCCGACTAAAAAAGAGGAAAAATGCCGTGTTCTGCCTATTTTTTTAACCCGAATCGGTCATTAGAGACTAAACAGATTTTGTTTTATTGTCGAGCAGATTGGCTGTATTTGTAACGCAGGCGTAGCGGGCTACGTCAAGTTACAAAGACAGGCAAGATGCCGACAAGAAAATAAAAGATGTTAGGAAACAACGCAATAGCAAGAATTTTTGAACATTGTGGTCTAATGACCGATTTGGGTTTAACACTTTGCCACTCTAATTCCACGTTTTCTCTTACTCAGATACCATTAGCAAATGGCTTTCACCGTAGGATACAATCTATACCAGCCACTCGTAAAACATGAATTTGTCCTATTTTCCCGTCTTTGGAAAAATTCGACTTTGTAGTACACAGTAATGCAAATTGATATTGCTAACTGGCTGATACTGCAAGAGAAACGGTTTAGCTATGTTAAACTTGGGTTGAACTCGCCTTCAATGATATGCGCTTCCAGTACACCCTTCAGCCATATCATGTTTTTCTCCGATGTAGTTCTGGGCGGTTTACCGTATGTGATTTCGAGCTCTTCGTATATTTCTTCTTCTGTCATGTGCTAATTGATTTTGATGGTCAGACATGTTGCATCATCATTCATAATGTCTTCTTTTGGAACACAGGTATTGCCCGAAGACAAATCCTGGTCATGGATATTATAGAATCCATCTGTACACAAGAATAGAATATCATCCGTCTGCAATGGTATGTTCTTTGTCGGAACGTCATCACGCAAACCTCCTCCTTTCAAACAGCGTGTAAGCATCTTCTGCCCATAACCTATATTCATAATATGGTCTGTTGTGAGTTGCAGAAGTTGATTATCCCTGTAAAGATAGAGTCTAACATTACCTTGCCAAGCAACCTCACATGAGGTTTCTGAGATTATCAGTGCCGTTACGGCTGCTCCCATATTACTATGGTTTGCAAGGCTCAATTCATGGAGTTTTTTGTCAGCATACTTGAAAGCCTCTTGCCAAAGGTTGTATGCTTCAAGATTCTTGGAAACGTATTCGGCAATACCCTCACATACACACTCTGCAGCTTCAGCACCGAGTGATAACCCTCCCATGCCATCAGCCATGATGACAAGAGTACGTCCTTCAAGTTCTACCACTTTGCAGTAGTCTTCGTTCTGGCTGTCATAACCTTTTGTGAATAGTTCTGTTGTCATGCCGAAAGAATGTTTACGACGTTCTGTAATGCGAGCCTTATGTTTGAGTAGTTACGCACGTTACTATTGTTCGATGCCGTAACAAGATGTTGAACGAGTTTGCTGTTATCTTCTAATGACAGCTCGCTGTTGATGAAATCTACATAGTACGTGCGGTGTTCATCTGATAGTAATGAACGGAGTTCTGATGCTATCCATTGCGCCCCTGCTACGAAGTCGTCAAATGCAGGGGCATCGGAATTGGTCACTCGCTCTGGTGGTGGGAACTTGTCAACGATGGAAGTCCAGTAGAAGTTGTCTATGATATAGAACATATCACGTGCATCCTTGTCTGTTTTCAAGTGACGGTCTATCCATGCGTCGAGTTTTATCAGAAACTGACCACTTAGCGATGCTATGCAGAACCGAACATTCTCGTCCACGATAATGGTGTCTGCATCCTTCATAACATCCTCAAAACATCTTACCGACATTTCCGGATTGCCCTCAGGAGGCCATCCTATTACCTCGTTGTTTGCAAGAGGCCCGAACGGAACGACATCAACTTCATAGTCATTCGTCCCCTCTTCTCCTTTGTAATAGAACTTCTGTTTGGCATACGGATCCTTCTTGAAATAGTTCTGTTGAAGCTGTTCCGATACCTTGTCAAACATTTCCCAATTATCAAGAGCGATGGCAACGTCAATATCAATGGTGCGTCTTGCCGAAGCAGGTACATTAAGAACTATCATGGCAATGTCCCTGGCACATGCTCCGACTACGTACAACTGAAGGTTCAACTGCTCCAACGATTTCTGCAAAGCTGCCAGTGTCTCGTACAAAGGATCATTGGCAAACTTTGCCTTGTCTATCTTATATTCCATTCTTTATCAATCTTTGTGCTGCCTCTATCTGGCGGCTGTCACCGCTATTCATGAGGTCTGCATATATTATTAGCTTTGGTGCAACTTTGGTGTCATTATCATCATTCCAGAATTTCTGGTACAGAATAATTTCTCCATTCTCATTTGGCATCACCATACCAGTTGTCATCAACATTGCACTAGGTTTTGACGTATATATCTCGAAAGAACCAGGAACAAGATAACCATCTGTAAGGTTTGCACCGCAATCTCCGCCCCATAACATGCCCTCTGGCAGATTCATCTCCTGCCATTTGCTACGCATCTCGTCTGTCCTGAAACTCATTCTTCTGAGCATCAGCTTAGGTCTGATGGCCTGATTATATGCCTGAACCCATAGTTCCAGCAACTTGTCCTCGTTAATGAGTTTCCTGCCTTTGCCTGTATGCATGACAAATTGCCTATTGGTCAGTTCCTCAATAGTATTCTTGATAGAGCCTAGAGACAGACCTGTCTCACTTGAAATGGTTCGATATGCCTTGCCTATGAAGGATTTGTCAGAAAGGAATCGATATATAAGTTTGATTGCACCTTCTGATAGGGCGTGACTCTTAGTATCATTCCTGTATGTGTTTTTCTGACCAGAGACATTCACACATAAGAGTCCGTGCTTGATCATGCAGTTTCCTGCATAGTCTATCACGCTGATTCCGTTATCATACATAGTTTGCATAATAGATGGCTGAACATAACCTAACACTAATAGAATTGGTAGATTTGTTGCTTCATGTGCATCCTTAGCTTGTTGTATGGTAAATGACATATTCGAGCTCATGACAACACTTTTTGCTATTACACCAAAAGTGGTATCTGCCACGGAAATTGTTGAATCAAGGATTCTATTTCGTGACATAGCGCTTGAAACTTCACTTTCCCCCAGCTTGCCTGAAAGGTTTATGCACGCTTGAGCTATTAGCTCTTTTTCTTTAATTGATGGCATTGTTCACTGTTTTATATATGTTCATAAATTGATGAACACTGCAAAACTACTGAACAAAATTGGATTGACCAAGGTTTTTCTATAATATTTACGCTTTTGAGCCCACTTTTATATTTCTTTAGTAGTTAAAATGTAAATTATCGGCAATTTCCGAGGGTTATTGCCGATAATTTACACGTTCTATTAATCAATCAGGTCCACCAACTCACGCTTCATTTCCATGTCAATCTCGCGATAGCGAGCAAAGGCACAGCTGCCATCATTGTGACCAGAGAGTGAGGCGGCAAGGCTTGGATCCTTCACTTTCTTATAGAGATTGCCGATGAAGGTCTTGCGTGCAGTATGGGTTGTTGCAACATCACATAACGGCTTCATTTCAGATTCTCTTGTCATAAGGTTGATGACAACAACCTTTCTGTTGATGCCGACATGCTTGAGAATCTTGCGGATGTTCTTGTTGTAGTCACTGTAGTTAAACTTTGGCAAGATTCGGTCACCAAGGTCATTGTACTTCTCAAGGATAGCCTTTGCCTTATCGTTGAGTGGCACACGAATGGTACGAGGGTTATGTCCCTTGGTCTTTTCTGCGATGTATTCAACTGCTCCATCAACGATGTTGTCCTTACGCAGAGTGAGCAAGTCGCCAGCACGACAACCTATCAGCTACTCGTAAAACATGAATTTGTCCTATTTTCCCGTCTTTGGAAAAATCCGACTTTGTAGTACACAGTAACGCAAATTGAAATTGCTAACTGGCTGATACTGCAAGAGAAACGGTTTAGCTATGTTAAACTTGGGTTACATATAGTACGACTTCATCCTTTCCTTGATAATGTTTTTGCATGATTGGCAATGTTGAACGAAATTGACTAATTTCTCCAGCATTATCAGCTTTATTAAATTCATATGTTATTAAACTCATATTTCTTATAATTTATTTGCCATATCCGGCAATGTTAACAATAAAAATATAACCTTGATTGCGGGCATTTTCGCACCATTTTGGGGCAAAAGGCTCTGGCTTTTTATAGTTGAATTTTGCTGGATTTTTTGAAAATTCCTTCTCTTTTCTTTTATCTGCATCAAATGTGTCTTGGTAAGACCAATAGAAAACATCGCTGACAAAAAATCCAGTCAATAGTTCTATATTATTGGTTTCCATACGGTGGGCTATACTGCTACTGCTGGATAGTTGGCCAACAATGCTTTCTTTATGAATTATATTATATGTCGTGAATTCCTGACCATTTCTGTTCATACCTCTGTGACGTCTAATTACTACAGGATCATTTTTGCGTACATTATATGCGATTGCTTTGTTGCTATTAAAATTATATCTAGCATTAAACCCAATATTATAATTATCGAGTCCAACGTTTCTTTCTCTTATTCCCCATTGGTCTTCAAGGCTGGTAAAGCGCCGCATGTTTTCAACAGCTCTTTCTCTATTGCCTTTGTAAACGAATAGATATTTTTTTGCACGAGTGTAAGCTACATATAGTAGTCTTTTCTCTTCCTCTATTTGTTCTTTGTCATGAGGGGAAAGACGAGTAGACTCATCAATATCTTTAGTTGGGTTAAAAGGAAGGGACGTGACGGATGGTGTTATGATAACAGCATCAAACTCCAAACCTTTCACTTTATGCATAGTGGTGAGTACTACATTTAATTGCTGACCATTTAAAATGCGCCTATTAATGAAACGCTCATCGTCATATAACTTATATAACTGGGGATTGGTGTCTTCTTTTAAGGCCTCCCTAATACTATCAGCCATATCTCCATAAGTATGTGAATCCTCATCTGTCGATGCAAAATCAAGATAATCAAGTATTAGTACAAATGCAAAATCCATATAGAATGAGTCCCAATTTGGACGTTGGTTCATCCAATACGCAATTTTTTTCTTCAATTCATATTCTGTTTTGTTATTCTCAAGTTTGATCTTCTTATTGCTGTCTTTATCTAGTAGTGTAAGTACAGCATAAATCTCACGCATTCTGTATAACTCACATACAGAAGCGCCTTGTATTCTGATTCTAATACCAGATAGATTAAGGGCTTTTATAAGTGAGTAACCGTGATAGACTTCGTTATTCGTTCTGAAGAACACGGCCAAATCAGTCACACCTTGCTTTTGTAACATTTGAACATATTCACCAAAATCGTTTGACCATTCTTGCTTTTGTAACATTTGAACATATCCACCAAAATCGTTTGACCATTCTCTGCTGTCTTGGTAAATATATACATACTGAAATTTTGGTTCGTTTTCTTTATTCTTCTTGCATGGAACTGGTACATGAGAAGTTGCTGGAAGATAGTGACTGGCTTCTTTGAGAATCTTAGGATATGAACGATAATTGATATTCATCTCCTTCTTTTGGGGATGTAAAGTTTCGTACAGTTGTTTGTAATAATAGTTCGGATCCATGGATTCCTTTTTCTCAAATCCATAGATACTTTGATCTTTATCTCCAATCGTAAAGAATGTGAGGTCTTTATAGATACATTTCAGACCAAACATTGCGTCAAGTCTTGTTTGAGTAATATCTTGGAACTCATCAATAAATACATATTGAAGATCTGGCATTGCAGCACGAACGTCATTTGGCTTCTCGTTTATCGTTTTGAGTAGTATTCCTTCCCACTCATTCATTTCACATCCAGAGAGTGCAGTATCTCCGCACACTCTTTTAGCAAAACTGCTGAAAGTGTATACATGTAATTGACTTGCTGAACGACTCAATCCTAACGATGCAAATAGTTTAGTCAAACGAGTTCTTAGCTCGATAACTACAGCCCTGTTATAAGCCAACACTAAGATACTCTTAGGGTTTACATGTTGATGGTATATTAGTTTTGCACATTTTAATGTCAAGACATGTGTTTTTCCTGATCCAGGGCCTGCTTCTACGTTAACATTTTTATTTGAGTTCTCATTGTAGATGGCCCATTGTTTTGGATTTAATTGTTTTTCCGCTTTTTTTATTGCTGTGGCACGAAGAGCATCCCAAATAGGATCAGAATCTTCGTAGTATTTGCTTAATAAGGTTCTAAAGTCCTCGGATTTTTTTAGTGAAAAATACGATCCTATCAATTCTTGGAATTCCTGTTTTGAATGAATCTTCGTTGTAAGAACGTCCATAACGCATAAGCGAAGATTCCTGATTTCTATAGCTTCATCAAATGCGACTTTGTCTTTATAATCTTTCGAATCTTTTTCAATGTTATCAAAAATTACTTTTTCAGAATCGTCCGTTGTATATATCTCAATGCCGGTAGGAAGCAATGCATCCGTGGAGATGTATGCCATTCCATTTAGATATCGTAAAAGACTCTCGAAATATAAGAATCCTTTATTTTCAAATCCCAACTCAACAATAGCATCTGACCAGCGGATTATAGTGCTTTGTCCTTTATGGATATATTTCAAGGTTTTCAAACAGTCTGCCTGAAAATTATTTAAAAAATCTTTCCATGTGTCTTTCTCTACTATTACAGATTGAAGAACACATTTTTTCTGTGTGTCTATGAATGATTTTACTTTTACATCAGGAATAATCTCCAATAATGTAATGATTTGTCTCAGACGTTTCTTGTATAAATCATTATGGTATGATTGAGCAATAGATAAACCTTTGTTTTTTTGTTTATCATCCTCATTATACCAAGTCATGTATTTTTCTATAGACTGATTGCCGTCTTCATCGATCTTAGTGACCTTCTTTACAATTTCTTCTAGGGCATCTGATTTTTCAATGAATTGACGAAGATCGGAAAGAGTATAATTCTTCTCGAGTTTTAATCCATTATTCTGCAATAGTGATTTAGTAGCATTCAAAATTATATGAAATGCCACCTCATGTGAATTCATGCCGAGCATGTATGATACTTCACTCAATCTAGTGAATGCAATGTGGCATCGAGTTTCTTGTTCTATTCGGATAATTTTATATTTCTCGCACCAAACCAAACAATCAAGCAGTTCTGCTGAAGGCATTGACAGATTTGCTGCAAGTTCCTGAATGGAGACTTGAATATTTGAGTTTTGTTGTTTTCTTTGAATTCGTCTCAACTCTGCCAAAATAGCAGAAGCATGAGTGGCACTACTTGATGCAGAAAGCCTTTTGATCCTTTCTTCTAACGACTCTTCATTTGGATCCGCTGAATTATGATCAAGAATTGTAATATTAATATGCGCAGGACTTAAAAATCCCATCTTGATTCTTCCCATTCGCTCAAGCCAATACTTGCCAAGTTTGAAGTCTGTAAAGTCATGATCGAACTGTCCATTAGCCCATAGTGTATTTGGAACTACTACAGGATATTCTTTAGTTTTATCAATTGGCTGTATTTTTGTAATGTACGAATTAATAGCTACTCTAATCTCCTCAAGATTCTTCCAGCTAAGAGTGCTTTGGAGAAGCTGCTCTTTAGCTTCCTTAATATCATCCTTTGAACACAGACACAATGTCGGTATAGGATTTGATTCACTAAATCCCGCATCTATATACATTTTTTTATTTCGTCCAGCTCTACCAACTTCTTGAAGATAATCTTCCATGACACTTGGTGGCTTCAAATGGACGATATAGTGAATGTTAGGTATATCCATGCCCATACCAAATGCTTTTGTTGCACAAAGTATATATAATGGATCATTGTTATCTTTGAATCTTGTATATGCCTCTTCTCTATCATCTCCATCCATGCCGGCATGGAAATATCCTATTGCTTGTGTTGACAATTTTTCACTTAGGATTCCAGCTTTGTGCAATTCATCTGCTAGAAGCAAAGCCATTTCTTCACATTGATTTCTGGTTTTACAGAAAACAAGCATTCGGCTCTTTTGAGCTTTGATGTTATGTTCTTTGATATAGTCAACGATTTCTTTCAAACGATGCGGAATATCATGAAGCACCTCTTTGAATTCCATCTTTATGTGGCTCCTGATAGGATTGTAAATCTTCTTATCATTTTCTTGTCCCAATCGCTTTACAGGAATTTCATCATTTATTTGATCGTGTATCATGTCGGTTACTGTTGCAGAGAACATTGATATACACATGTCATCGCCATAGGCATCCTTGAACTCCTTACATTTTTTTATAACATTTAGATACTCTGGACGGAATTCCATTCCCCATTGTGAAATACAATGAGCTTCATCAAATATCATATACTCAAGTCCATGATCATTTGCCATTCTTGTGGATAAAGCATTTAAGAATGCTCTTGAACGGAAACGTTCAGGAGTTACATAAAGAATCGCAATTTCACCACCATTAATTTTTCTATATATACTCTTGACTTCTTGGTATGATCTGTCTCCGTTTAAGTAATCAACGTTGGATATAAAGCCTTTTTTTCCAAGTTCGTCCACTTGATCTCGCATCAAAGCCTTCAATGGAGTTACTACAATTGACAGTTTGTTTGTATATGCAGCATTGTAGAGCGCAGGCCCTTGGAACAAAACAGATTTACCACCACCTGTAGGAAGTGAGACAAGATAGTTTTCTTGTCTTTTAAGGATATATGGAATGATTTCCTCTTGAATAGGGCTCCATCTCTTTTCAGGATTATGCTCAGGATTTACTAATATTGAGAATATAAGATCTTTAGCCTTTTCGATATCGGAATCATTTTCATAAATGGATGAGCTATCCGTAAAGAAAGCCTTGCTAACGTTTAGTGAATTGTTAAATTCTTCCTCTTTGGTCCATAATAGTTTTACCCCATAAGAAGATACGCCCCATTCTGTTGAAAGAGAGTGATATTCCTCTAGGAAGGAGTCAAGTACATACATTGTAGATTCAGTGCTATTAGCTTTTATGAAGCGATAATAATATTCATATACTGGCCAAATAGATTGCAATATAGACTGGTAAGTGTCCTTTGCCGAACCTATTGTAGCAGATGCTCCTTTTTCTTCTATACCATCATTCAAGAATGATTTATTAAGCTCATTTGTAAAACCATTCCACATCATCATGTGCTTCTCAACTGCTAGATTATCCCATACGTAACAATATGGTGTGTCTTTTCTCCAATCAACGATATCAAAGAAATGCTTTTTGCTTGTTACAAGCATTCCATCATCATGATTCTCTATTAGCTCAAGTTTCCTAACCAAAGAACCGTTATCAGGAATATAGAAGCCTAATGTTCTTGCATAAGACACGACTTCCTCTATTTCCTGAGAATCATCTAATAAAAGAATTATAGGACGTTGGTCATTATTGAAATGAATGTCTTTAAGTAAAGCCATTTGATACGTCCAGTAGGTCGCTCTGTATCTTGATGTTGCACTGACGCGTTTTTGCAAAGCATCAAATCCTCTTCCGCGTTCACTATATACCAAATGTATAGAATCGTTGTTTCCTTTGTTAGTTATCCACGGAATTGTTTCTATTGTCAATCCATCTGTATTATTTTTCAGTGACTCTAAAATAGAGAAGAAATCAAAATTGTAGCAGACAATATACTTACCTTCTCTTGTTCTTTCTATCCATACGTTAGCAGCTTCTGATGGAACATCATCGAAAATATTAAGTTTTCGTTCTTCCTGATTTATAGCAATGTATCTAGATGCGCCTAATCGCATAGGGATACTACTATTATTCTGCCAAAAATCAGACGGAGAATAATGAGTGGGCAATGAATACTGATTTACCCGATTTTCAATTTCACAACCAACAAACCAAATATGTTCGTAATTTTTCAGATTGCTATTTTCTCTTAGGAACTCCATGTCTGCACAATCTACATCTCCTGAGCTTTCAATAACGTACTCTTCAAGTAGATTGTCAGGTAAATAATTGAGTCTAATATATTGAGCAAGATTCGCTACGACTGGAGTTTTTGATATAGTAACAAATCTATTCAAAATTGCATTAAGGAAAGTATCTTCAAGAGGCTTTTCATCAAGCATCTTTTTGCTAATAGACATGTAATCAATACCTTCTTGCTTCTGAATAAATTTCAAATCCACATATTCCGCAATTCTTGGCCATAGACGTTTAGGAGCGATAATTAACCTCTTTGAATCAATATCGTTTATTGCTTTTATACTAGATACAACTTGCTCATCTGTATCAGCAAGGGTTTGATAATAGTTGTCTTCTTCAGAGTCCTTGCTAAAGAATTTAGAAAATTCAGGTTGTCTCAAGGCTTCTAATATCTTGTTAATTCTTGCAGGAAGTAAATCTTCAAGTTCGCCACATAAAGGTTCATTTTTTGAGAGTCTATAGAGTTGATTCCAGAATAATCGATCTACCAGTTCTGTGTCTTCTTGTGCTGTATGTCCAGTGTGAAGTGCATATGAATATCTGCAAGGATTTAATAGAATCTCCATTTCTAAAGTATCCCAAACAAATGCATTTGACTCAAAGCCTTTCTTGCTTAATACACTGCCCAAATCCCACGCTTTGATTCTGTGTCCAACAATAATCTCAGTTTGTTTTAATGCATGTAGAAGAGTACTAAGCTGCTCTTCTCCCTGGTACGCCGTTGTGTTTTCGTCTTTTCTAAAAGCGAATTCCTTAATAGAGTCTCCATCTGATTCTAAATCGAAGGACACATATGGAATTTGTGATTTAAATTTCTTCCATAGATTACCAATAAACAGATAAAAGAGTTTGGTTGAAGCAAAATACTGAACAACGATGTCTTTTGCGTAAGTTTCTGGACATAGCTGAAGAATCTTGTACTGGTAATCTTCAGATAACTCAATGATAGAATCTCTAAATATCTCACTATTTATTGAGGCTAAGGTATCGGCAATAGCCTCTTTGCCTTTATCATCAACAAAAGATCTCTGACAACTTAGGAGAAAATGGCTAACAAATGAAGGCTCTTGCTTATTAATCCAAAGAGGTATGGAATCGAAATCTTTTATTTTGTTTAGATTTTCCAGATTAGCGGTTAATGCAAATAGTTCAACGTACAATTCGTCCTTCACTGTGTTGGTGACGGAAATAATATCTGCTGGTTGGATGTAATTATTAAGGCACAAATTGAAAAACGAACGAACCTCTTTCTCGTTTTCTGTTATTAGGCTATTCAGATGTTCCCCAATCTGTGGATATATATGTCGTACATCTAGCCCGCTTAGTATATAATGGCTGATAATGTCGAAATCGTTCTCTATAAATCTTTCGGCCAACAGTTTTAGAACTTCTAAATAATATTGTGGATCATCTAATAATTTGGAGACTAGTTTTTTTGACGTTTCATAGTCAAGCTTGTTAGTTAAATCTGCTTGTTCCACGAACGCCTTGTCTTTTTCAGAAAGATAACAACTCAAGAAAGATAATGCTTCGGAATCAGACTTTCCCTTGAGATATTTGTATGTCTCGTTCCAGGGTTTACCAGTTTCATTGTAGATAGAATAATTCTGCGTAATAAGAGAAATTACATAAAGCAGATTCATTGAAAGGCTTGTCGGATTTGCCAACAAAGCATTTAATATGGAAGTATGTGCGGAGAGCCAACGTCTAACATCTGTTAGGTGGTCTTCTGATGAGTTGTTAAGGGATTCAATTGTCTCTGTAAGACATGAGGAAAAATCGAAATCATCGGGAAGTCCTTGTAGGGAACTTATGTCTTTTTGAGTGAAGATTCTTTTTTTTATGGTAGCTACTAAGGTAGTTATAGCGTTGCAATAAGTGTCGTTGTCTGATGTGTATGATTTTAGTTCTGGCAACAATGCAATTAGTCGCTTAAGCAAATTGCCATCCTGAAGAAATTCTTCGGTAACTTGTGAATATTCCACATTATTATAATCCGATAGATACTCGGCGAAAGCTTCTATTACAATTCCTTTTCCATCTGTCTTTCTTAGAATCTTGTCTATCACATGGCATATTACGTTATGATCATGATATGACCCTTGGGAATCTTTTCCTTCTATTTTAGCGAAAATGCCTCTATAAGGAAGAGCCAACAATAGTCCTTTTTTGTCATATGTCAACCTGTCACCATTGGTAGCTTCTGGTCTTCCCTTAAAAGTTGCTGGATTCATAACAATCCAATCATCTTCCTCAGGAGAAAGGACAGGATTCCAATTCCTCTTATTGAGATTGAAAGTGTATAATGCACCGGAAGTGTCTTCGTTGTTTATGCCAAGAGCATTAGTGAGAACTCTTCCGAAATTATTAACGCGATAGTCATAGAATTGAACAACAGCAATATTTTTATCAAGTTTATTCTGCTTTTTCTTCTTTAGCAGTTTTGACTGTTGGATTGTTTTTGGCACAAGTTGACTTGTGATGTCAATTTCTACTAGATGGTTATTGATATCAATATTTGTAATATTACCAGAAATAGAGTTGCCAATTGGATAAGTGTATCCGTTCGGAATGGGAGCTTCAACAATGGCACCATTCTGAATTTCAATATATGCATGGCTTTTAGATATCTTTTTAACAACACCTTGGATTTCACATCCTATTGAGAACTGGTCAATTTGCAATAGTAGAGGATCATCCAATAATTGTTTTCTTCCAATTCTCAGTTTTTTCTTTTCTTCTTCATAACCAATAATGATGACTTCGATTTCCATGCCTTTATACAAGAAATTATTTATGTCATCGATATAACCCCATGTAATATCCTTAAGGTATAAGAATGCAGAAAGATTCTCAACGGTTACATATGCGCCATGTGGCAAAATTCGTTGAACTTTTCCTGTAAATCGCTCGTTTTGATGTGTATTGCCAAATTCTCTTAACTGTGCAATTGTTTCTTCGGAAAGAACATTTTTTTTGTTCTGTTCTTTCTTTAACCTGTGCTTAGGTATAGTTCTTTGGTTTAATGAACTTAAATCAATTTTACCTAGAACCCTAGGCCCCTCATTAAGTTGATTTTCTTTCTTTAACGTGAATATCTTCGGTGCAGATTCATTTGAAATAATATTACTTTTGGGTATTATCTGTTTATATTTATTTTGATGGGCGAATATCGGATCAATTTGCATAAGTTGCGAATCATCTAATACATACTCTGGATCTTCAGGTAGTATTACTCCTTTTTCCTTTGCATTTTGAACTATGTCATAGACCATTAGGCCTTTGATATCAGCATATTCTTGTATCGTAATTTCCTGTGCCATATCCGATTTATTATTTTACTTGCTTATTAACTGTTAATATATTGCCAATTCTTTTTTTAGGTCGCAGGCTAAAAAAACTATAACCTTCGAAATCTTTTGTAAAAGAAATCACAATTGTTGAGACTCGGAAGTTTTAGTCTTATCTGTCATACACATACAGACGATCTTATGTTCTTTATACATTTCCATTGCCCCATTCGGTATATACGCCGTTGCCACCAAGCATCCATCAAAAAGTTCTACCACCACTCTCTGCTGACCTGCAATCCTTGTTACTCTACCATGTATATCCTTAAACTCACCCTCTGTAATCACGACTTCATCCCCTAACTTGTATTTGATATTCTCAGAAGTAACAGGTATAATGTGAGGATTATGTATGGAAGTTAAGCGAATGAAATTATCCATAACGGAGTCCGAAATGACAAGTGGAGGATTCTTGGTCGGCGATTTTTCACAATGTGAGGTATGGTCGTAATAGTAACTCAACAAAGCTCTATTTTCAAAAGCCTTGATGTTCTTATCTTGCAAAAGAGAGTCAACTTGTTCTGCTGAGGCATGAACAAAGAGAAATGAGGGGAGAAGAGGCTCTGTGATGATTCGCTTTTTACCTTGTTTTCGAATCTCTTTATATCGTAAAGGAACATAACATTCGAGACCTTTAGCTTCTACCAATGCTTTTGCCTTAATAATACGCCCATAAGAAACTCTTAATACATACCATTGCTTGTTTCCAGAAGGCACATTCTCTACCGACACCCCATCTTTATTCTCTTGGATGGAGGGCGTACAAGAGGTAAGTCTTGCACTTGGACACGATGAGCCTGTGTCGGTAGGCTGCCCATTATACAATGAAGCGTCAGCCGTTGGAGGCTGTTTGGTGTTATCTTCCAATGTCATTGTTCAGCGGTTAGATTAAACCAATAGACTTTCTTTTGATGGAATCGTCAATTATTGACCACAAAGATAAAGAATCTTATTCAGATGAAAGAACAAATAATTGGAAATTTTTACTTCTGGCATCACATTTCTGTAATTTGAGGCGATTTGCAGTAACCAATGCTACAAATCGTCATTATCATGATAAGCCTTGTGGCTTCTTTTTGGGGTGATGCTCCTAACCCCAACTTTCTGCGTACCATCCCAGTTTGTAAGCTGGTCTGCACAAGCATTGGAGCCACCGAGTAAGACGTATGTATCTGCGCTGCACGACATGTGATCAATGAATGAAAGGAAGTTCTGAATGACTGGTTCGGTATAAACAACCTCATTGGTAAGAGTTTTGTCCAGTGTGCGACACATTCTCTCCGATAGCTGCCACAACAATTACAATACATGCTTGCGAGAAATCTTTCAACGCCAGTTTTTATTGGAGAGGAGGGAGTAATCTTGTTGAATGTATAAACAACGCATGCAACAAGAGCTCGGGCAAAAAGATAGTCGAAAACAAAAGCATAGTTATTACGTTGCAATAGCTTAGTTATTACGTTGTAAAAGCATAGTTATTACATTGTAAAAGCTTAGTTATTACATTGTAAAAGCATAGCTTTTGCAACCTAAAAGCTATGATATTACAAACTACCTTTTTTCGCTTTCGCTCGGTATTGGGTTGTTGGTTGTGGGTTGTCGGTTATTGGTTGTTGGTAGTAAAGTACAATATAACCAATAACCGACAACCAACAACCCCAAAAAATGCTTTCCAATAAAGTGACAGCCATATTTTGTATTGTTTTTAACGGTTGTTAATACTTTTTCCTGCCTTTTTTCTGAAAAATAAATTTTGTTGTTTGTAATTCCACCCTTCCACCATGGCATGGTTACATCTTTGATTCTCAATGGTTTATCTAAGGTGGAATTATGGGTGGAATATGGGTGGAATTACATGAAGTTCCACCCATATTCCACCCATAATTCCACCATATCTAACACGCTGATACTCATCGCTATAACCCCACCATGGTGGAAGGGTGGAATTACAAATGACAAAAAATATTTTTCTTGGAAAAGGGCGGAAGAGTTATGAATAAATGTTAATTTTGCTACGTTTCATGGAAACCCATGGTGTTGCGCTTGGCTATTTGGGAGATAAAATCCGTTATATCCGCAATCCGTGTTCGTTTCACCACTGAGTTTTTTTTCCGAACACGGATTTATCTGATTGACGCGGATGAAATAAAATATCAATGTATAAAAATACAGAAATATATTTTTCTATGTTTTTTCCTTATTTTTATCTATTGATGTTTTATCAATGTGGTACTGTCTTCCAGACAGCCTTTCTTACTACTTGTTATAATTCCGAGACTTCGTCCCGGGTTACTCTCGCTTCGCTCGGTATTGGCTTCCAGCCAAATCTTATGGTTATTGGTCATCTTTGAATAAAACATCAATATAAAAAACAGAGAAAAATATATTTGTTTATTTTTATTTATTGATATTTTTTCATCCGTTCAATCCTTATAATCCGTGTTCGTTTCACCACTGAGTTTTTTTTCGAACACGGATTTATAGGATTGACGCGGATGTTCCGCTCTTGGAGGTACTGTCTTCCAGACTAAATAAGGTAATAGAGAATAGGTAATAGATAATAGGAGATTACACTTGCCACTCAGGGCTTCTCGCGATGGAATAATCTCAAACGAACTTTGGTAATCTCCTATTCCCTATTATTTATTCCCTATTCCCTAATGTGGGGTTACTCTCGCTTTGCTCTGTATTGGCTTCCAGCCAAATCCTCAAACCTCGGTGACGAAGCAATTATACAACAAAAACCGCAAAACTTCCTTATTTCACAAACCCTTTGCCTATCCATTTCAGACTGTTCCAACGCTGGACGAAGATGATGCCACGGATGTTTTCATCGAGGACGAAGGCAAACCACATTCCCACGAGACCAAACCCGAAAACGATGCCAAAGAGATAACCAAAACCTACGCCTACTATCCATTGCACTATGATGCCTACATAGAAAGGGAAGAATATGTCGCCTGTGGCACGCAGCGTATTAGTTGCCCAGATATTGATACACTTGCCGATTTCAAGCAATACGTCAACCCAAAAACACCAGCATACTAATTGGGCAATCTCTTGATTGTCCGTCAGATAATCCGTGATCAGCGGTCCGCAAAGCGCACACAAGACTGAGAAAAACATACTTACCACCGAGCCACGATGCCATGTGAACTTTCCCATGACGTAAGAGGCGCGATTTTTCTCCACACCAGTCAGATGCCCCACCATGATACTGCTGCCCTGAGCGATGCAGATGGCGTAGAGATACACGAACATCACGATGTTGCCCACGTAGATACGGGCGGCCAATGCCTCATTGCCTATCATATTGATAAAATAGATAAGCACGAGTTGCTGAAGGTTGTACGATATGTTTTCTCCTGCCGATGGCAAGCCTATCTTCAGCAGTTTGCGCATCTCATGATAAGGGAATGGACGAAACAGACGGAGAGGAAAGCGAGGAATAAGCTTGTGCTGGAGCATCATGATGAGCATTATCATTGAGACCGTGCGCGAGATGCTCGTGGAGATTGCCGCACCTTCGGCGCCTAATGCTGGCATTCCAAACTTACCAAAGATGAGGGTGTAATTGCCGATGATATTTAGAATGTTTACCACCACAATGACCATCATCGGATATATAGGTTTGTTTGCACTGCGGAGAATGGCGCTGATGGTGGTGGTGATGGCTTGGGCGAAAGCAAATCCGCCCACTATCTGAAGGTAGGGGATGCCGTCAGTCATCAGTTCGGGGCGCAAACCCATGAGCGACAGGATTGTTCCTGCAAAGCTGAATAGGCACAGGCTTGACAGGAGTCCGATGGTAAGATTGAGCAAAAGCGCCACTCCGCTGACTGATACAAAGCGTTCCTGCAGCTTTGCGCCGAAATACTGAGAGCAGAGCACCGATGTGCCGGCATTGATGATGGTGAAGAGCAGGAAAACGAGCTGCAATATCTGATTGTCCATACCTACTGCCGCCACAGCGTCATCGCTATACTGGCTGAGCATGAAGGTGTCAACACCTCCCAAGAGAAAGGTGAGAAGGGTCTCCAGCAGAATGGGGAATACCAGTCTGTTGAGTTGCTTTTTCAGGTCTGTTACGTTGTTCATCCTTTGCGTTATCCTATGTCTATTAAGTAGGTGATTAGAATTATTTTTATAATAGCTATGCTCTATTGTGATGCAGCTACGTTCTGTAGAAGAAGGAATGATGCGGGCATCATGACTGATGAAACAGGACGTAGATGCGCACAAGAGAGTATAGATATTATAATAATGAAAAACAAATATTATTATCTATTCATTATCAAAATAATTTTGATTACCTACTTACTTGTTCGTAGTTTTTTTTTTCGGGGTGCAAAGGTAAGAAAATAATTGGTGACACGAAAAAATGTAATGCACGTATATAAGGATGACGCCTTTTTCTTGTCATAAGATAAGAAAGAAAACAGGGACACATGAGCCGAACTCATTATGTCCCTGTGGATTATGTCTGATGCCCTATGCGAATTCGAATAGGGAAGAGAAGCCTGTGATGTTAAACACCTGCTTGATTTCCGGACTCACTCCCGTGATGATAATCTTGCCGCCTTTGGCTATCGTAGCCTTGCGAAGCGTCAGAAAGAGGCGCAGTCCGCTGGAAGAAATGAACTCAAGATTCTTGCAGTCGAGCGTAATCTGTTTGTCTGCATTGTCGATGAGTGGTGTCATGTCGCGTGAGAACTGCTCTGCTGTTGCAGTGTCCAGGCGACCGGAAAGGATGCCAGTGACGGCGTTGCCTTCTATCTTGATGTCCAATGTCATAGAGATTATACTTTAAATGTTTATATATTCTTTTTCATTATCAATATGTTGTGCCCCTCAAGGCGCTCATATCTCACGTCGTCCATCATCTGCTTGATGAGGAAGATGCCGAGCCCGCCGATAGGACGTTCTTCCGCTTTGGAAGTAAGGTCGATGTTGTCTTTCCGTTCCGTTGGGTCGAAAGCCATACCTTCGTCTATCAGTCGGAATATCAGACTCCGGTTTATCTTTTCAGCTTCGAGTGTCACAGTGCCGCAAGTCCCCTGGGGGTAGGCATATTTGACGGAGTTTGACAATGCTTCATCCAATGCGAGCTGGAGCTTGAATAATGTATCGCGCGCGATACAAAACCCTTCGCTTACCTTCTCCACGAAAGGATTGAGCTTGGCTATCTCCTCGATGCAATTGTTTATTATCAACCTATAGGTCATTGTTGTAGGAAATAATGAAGTGGTGTTTAGAGTGTTATCTGAATGGGAGTCGCAGTGATTATTCCTCCCCGGCAAGTTGTGCCTTCTTTATCCTCCTTCTGTAGATCACCAAAGCCGCAAGGAAACCGTATGCCACGACTTGAATCCATAGCGAACGCACCTCTGGAAGCACATCGCCTATGCGTGCTCCCATACTGCTCATGCGCACAAATCCGCGGATGCCGAAGGTGGAAGGGATAAAATCGGCTATCGCTGACCATAACTTTGGAAGTGCGCTCTGTGGCCATGATATTCCAGAAAGGAAGAGCATTGGTACTGATGTGAACACCACGATGAGCATTACATTCTCGCGATAGCGCATAAAGTCGCTCATCACAATGGCGAAAAAGACGCAAGAGAGGATGAATGGTATCATAAACAGCACCCAATCATATAGATGCATCATCATGACAAAGCCGAAGAAGCGTGGCACAGCGAGCGTGGTGTATGACAGCATCACGAAGAAAATCATGAAATATGCCAGTCCTTTGCCCAGCAGGGTAGGGACTACGCCACGGATGGAGCGGAAGTTGCGCTCGCGGTCAGTGCCTGCCAGCAGTCCTACTGCGAGGAACATAGCCTGCTGAATGACAAGTATCAGCACGCCTGGAAGGATGAAGTTGCCATAGCCTGCTGTGACATTGAAGATAGGTACTTCCTCATAGTCCAGTGGCTTGGTGGTAATCTCCTCTTCGCGGGATGTGTAATTGCCTGCCATCTGCGTCTTTATTTCGTCGCCTAACAGTCCTGAGACGGCAGTGGCTGTCTGGAAGATAGCTTTATAGGTGAGCATGTAGCTCATATCGCAATATACGCTGACGAAGGCTTGCTCATGTCGTCCTGCCTTGATGCCGAAGTCGTGAGGGAAATACAGTATGCCATAAGCCTCGCCATGTCCTATCAAGTCCTTGCCTTCCTGTATGCTTCCAGCCTGGAAAGCCACGGAGACATCTGGCGAAGCATCAAATTTCTGGATAAATTCACGGCTGAGCGCAGAGTGGGAATCATCGACTACGACGACTGGCACCTCTCTGACCACCTCGTTGTTGTATATCCAGGAATAGAGGATAGGATATGTTAATGGCAATATGAGGCAAAAGAGTATGGTACCCTGATCCTTGAAAAGGGTCTTTAGCTCTTCCAACCATATTTCCAATGTTTGTCTAATCATATTCTTGTTGTCTGGTTGTTTAGTTGTTTAGTTGTTTAGTTGTTTAGTTGTTTGGTTGTCTGGTTGTTTGTGGATTGCATTGTTTATACATTCAACAAAATCACTAAACCACTAAACAACAAAACCACAAAACTACTTATACTTATTCCGTATAGTAATATTGCCTCAAGGCTTTGCCCAGACGCAGATAGAGAAGCCATGGTAATGCCACGAAAAGCAACAGCGTCAGGATGTAAGGCAATGCGTCAGAGAGTGGGTAGGAATTGAATACGCACAACTGATATATCATATAGTAGTGGCGCAAAGGGAAGAGCCAAGCCAATGCCTGCAGTGGAGCATCCATGGCAAAGACTGGGAATGCGCTTCCCACCATAGAGAAACTCAGCACTCCCCACAGCGAACACACGCTCATAGCCATACGCATATGAGGGATGAGAGCGAAGATAAAGAGGCCCAATCCCTGTGCTCCTATGACGGAAAGCAGTCCTAATAGGGCAAGATGCCAAAAGCCTCCAGGTGCTGGGAAATGGAGAAAGCCAAAGAGATAGAACATTTCCAGATAGATGACGGTCAGGAATATCAGCGTCTGAGGTAAGAGCTTGCCGAGCGCAGCCACAGCTACGTTGTCGCCTGCGGTAGCCATCAGTTCCTTTGCAGTGTCAAATTTCAGTTCTGTGCCAAAGCTATAAGCCGTTATAAGGAATATAAACAGGAGCAGACAGCCCGGTATTAGCATGGTGCTAAGATAGATATTATAGCTCACCCATGGGTTTCCTACGGTGTGGACGTCCAGTGCTATCGGTTGCAGAACGGGCATAATGACCTCATCTCTGTAGCCTTTAGCGGTGAGAGTAGCTTTTCCCACAGCCGCAGAGCCTAATGTCGCCATCGTCTTCAGTTCCTTGAACAGCAACGCACCTGCTGTAAGTGATGTGTTGGAATAGTAAAAAGAAATCTTCGGTTGGCGCGAAGAGAGCAGGTCGTCAGTAGTGTTCTTTGGGAAATAGAGGAATGCGTATATCTCACCTTTCTGCATAGCATGGCGTGCTTCCTCAATATTCGGATAGTGTGCCACTACCTTTGAAGACTGGAAAGAGTCGAGGGTGCGGGTGAGCTTACGTGTCGTCGTAGTATTGTCGTTATCGACCACACCAACAGGCATTTCCCCTGGCTGACCATCTTGCATCAATGATGTGAAGAGAAGGGTGACAACCAGAGGCATCCCGACCATACATGTCAGATAGATATGATGGCCGATAATGATGCGCATTTCGCGCAAGGCAACCTTGATGATGTTCATTTCTATTTCTTGATAACCAGAGACATACCTGGACGGAGGCCTTCAAACTTCTGAGTAGGACGTGCTTCCACCTCGAAGGTCTTGAGGTCATACTGTCCGTTGCTCTTGGTAGCTTTCCATGTAGCGTAGCTTCCTTGGTCCTTGATGTGGGTCACTTTCATCTCAATGTCTTTATTGAAAGCAGGCACAAAGGCGATAAACTTGTCGCCAGCCTTGAGTCCATTGAGCTGATCTTCACGCACATTGAATGTGCCCCATAGGTCGGACATGATAGAAATGGTCATAATAGGAGAGCCAGTACCTACGAGTTCGCCCACTTTAGGATAGATATTGCTCACCTCTCCCTCTGCTTGTGCTATCTGGACGGTCTCATTGATGTATGAGTTGACTTCCTGTATAGCGCCGTTGGCACGTGCTACCTGAGCCTTTGCAGCACGCTTTTCCTCCATTCTTGCGCCATTCTTAGCCATATCATACTGGCTTTTAGCGGCTTTTTCCTGTGCTTCGAGAGCTTTGTAAGAAGCGAAAGCCTCGTCGCGTTTCTGCTCGCTCATCACGCCTTCGTCAAAGAGACGCTGGACGCGATTATAGGATTTCTGTGCAATCTCAAGTCCTGCTTTTGCCTGTTGCCAGATTTCGAATGCGCCCTTGATTTGCTCTTGGCGTGCACCATTCTGTGCCATGTCGCTCATGGCAGTGGCAGCGCTCTCTGCTCCCTCAGCTTGCAGTTTCTTGGCCTGTACCTCTGGGGCGTCGAGTATGGCGAGTGTATCGCCTACGTGTACGTAGTCTCCTTCCTTGACACGAATCTCAAGGATGCGTCCCGGCACTTTGCTTGACACACGGTACTCGGATACATCTACCTGACCCTGAAGAACTTCTGGCTCGTTTCCAATAGTAAAGTAACCTACAATTCCTACGATGAGGATGATTGTGGTAAATGCTGCTATGGCAATGAGTACGCTCTTGTGTTGTGATTTTTCTGATGCCATATTATATCTGTTTTATAATTATTATCTTTGTTTATTTTTCTGTTGTCTTTGTCTTTATTTTATAAAGCTTTGCAGACTATCTAATGCCGAGAGCCTTCTTCATTCCAGCCTCGCAGAGACGCACGTCAATCTGCGCGTCAATCTTCTGCGACTGAGCTTGATTCCATGCTGTCTGCGCCTCCATTACTTGGGTTACGCCCATCACTCCTTCGGAGAAACCGAGGTTTGCGCAGCGCAGATTCTCGTCGGCACGCTTGATATTCTTTTCTGCTGTGAGAAGTCTCTTGTTGGCTTCGTTGAGCTTGTAGTCGCATTGTGTGACTTGCAGTTCCACCTTTTCCCTTGCTTCTTCGAGTTCGTAGCGAGCCATCTTTGTGGCATACTTAGTAGCACGCACTCTGTAAGCGCCTTCGCCCCAGTCCAGAACAGGAACGCGAACCATTATTCCAACGGTCCACATACCATTGAAACTCTTGTCGAAACCATTGAAAAGGTTAGGGTTTGTGACCATATATCCACCTGTCAGCGCTACCTGTGGAAGTCTTGTGGCGCGGATAAGCTTGGTGTTCTGCTCGCTGAGCGATACTGCATCGCCGAGAAGGCGAAGTTCTGGGCGGTTGGCAGAAGCCATTTCATGGTCATATTGCTGTGATACGGTGCTTACGCTCACGTCGCTTACATCTTCATCTGCCAGCGA
>SAMEA104315429__coassemble_360_pt1 | contig 43075 bp, 31 predicted proteins | sample SAMEA104315429__metabat2_high_PE_009 | metagenome-assembled genome bin SAMEA104315429 (sample SAMEA104315429) | gut metagenome | biome: Monkey gut; feature: monkey-associated habitat; material: faeces | place: China | collected 2013
CAGACTCTATGCACTACACGATTGTCGTATCACTCGAAATGTCGGATGAGCCAATAAAAATCATACGTATATTTTAAATATCATACTATGATTTAAATAATTAGCAATCTATTATTTAAGTAATTAAGGTTTTGCAAGTATCAATCTATCAAAACAGAAAAATTGTACTTGCAAAACCAAAATAAATAACATGAAAAAAAGACTATTATATACCATAAGCTACATCACGTTATTATGTGCCTGCAAACAGACTTCGGAATTTTACAATCCGGACTCTATTATCAGTGAAAGATATGAAATACATACTGATACGATTTACAACGACAATATAACGGGACTATCCGCAAGGGTTAGATTCCTAAATTGTATAGACAATTATCTGATTATAACTCAAATAAACAAAGACTCTATTTTTCAGGTAATGGATATTAAAAATGACTCTATCATTTCAAACTTCGAATGTAAAGGTCATGCAAGTAATGAATTTATAGATCCAAGGACAATATACTGTAGAAAAGACAAGAACGGTTTGCCTTTATTGTTTGTTCTTGACGGGATATGCACAAAAATTATCGATATAGAAAAGTCGATAGAAACAAATAAATGTATACTTAAAGATATTATAAAGGAAGATGTGGATATATATTTCAATCATACATTCCATGTTGGTGATAACGCCAAATTTATATATAAGCAAGTAAGTTACGAGGATGCACGCGATGCAGTGTATATTCCACCTTTGTACTACTTGGTGACCGGCGACACAAAGTTTGAATGGAATATACATCCAAACATAATAAATCCTGAGTGGTCGAACATGGTTGATGCTGCTTATTCAAACGTGGTTTGGATAAAGCCTGACGGTTCGAAAGCCATCAGTGTGCCCAACTTCATAGATATAGTAAACATTTTCGATTTATCAAAAAAAAGGTATTGGGCATTGTAAATCCTGACTCATATACATACAATTTTATAGACCATGAAGGTAGCGAAAGCACCATAAAGGAGCATTTGCGATATTTCAATACATCAGCATGTGTCACCGACAACTGTTTCATCATATTAAAAGACGGAAATCTATATAAGGATATTCTCGGTGAGACCGATGAAGACCGATGCTCTTATATTTATATATATGATTGGAATGGTAAACTACAAAAATCCTATGTTTTGGACAAGAATCTGCTTCATATTGCCTATAACGAAAAGAATAAACAGTTGTATGCCATAAGCATTGCACATAAACTATACAGATATAACTTAAAATAGGAAATGAATATGAGTTACAAACAGATCATAATATTTATAATGATTACTTTACTGGCTTCATGCAACAACGACAACAGAATTGCAAATGAAATTAAAGAATTGTCACATCGCAAGATATTATTTTGTGAAGGTTATAAAGAACTACCATGTAACAGTAATTTTTCATTGGAAGAATTGCTCAATAAAGACGTAAAAATAATCACATACATGGACAATATCTCTTGTACGTCATGTGGAAGTAAGACTTTGAAGCTGTGGCAAAAAGAAATAAAGCAATTAAATAAAGATGTGGCATACATAATAATTTTACATTCGGATTATGATGATAAAATATTTGAAATGACCGAGAATCTTTCTTTGGATTTTCCACTTATGTATTACGATACAGATATCTTTGAAAGTGAGAACAAATTAAAGGGGAAACTGGCATGCAATAAAACTTTTCTGTTGAATAAGGACAATGAGATTGTTCTTGTAGGAGAACCTTTTGGTAGAGAGAAGATAACAAAGTTATATCAGAAATATATAGGCTCTTTAAATATTGAATATCATGACAGTGTGTGGCAGAATAAACATACATACAGTTTGGAAACAATGATTAATATACCTGTATATTGCCTTTAATGCTTAAGGAACAGGAGGATACAAAACATACTGAGACAGTAATACAGTTCTTAGATTTGTGATATAAGTAAGGACGGATTCTATATTCTACGTCCTTGTGTGCAGCAATTATCCTAATGAGCGATTCTTTGATTACGCATAAAAGGCATACGAGAAAGTGTTTCCTATAATGCCAAACAACTATATCCTCTCTATCAACTGATGCAGATGTATAAGTACACAATGCTAAAAGATTACAAAAATAAATATGATTTTTGTTTCGTGAAAGATAATGCTTCTGTATCAGCCATGATAGAAAGCAATGAAAAATACAAATTGTCTCCTTCTGTTGATAAAAAATTTTTAGAAGTATTATCAAAAGCATCTAATAATTCTTCTATTGTTGTATTATGTAAATTCAAGTGATTATAAATGAAACATATTCTGAAGTGTTATCTGCCAATATGTATTCTTTTGTTGTCGTGCGATTCCAGAGATAATGTTAAAAGACAGTATGAACAGCTTACATCAGATACTATTTCTTTATGTCTTAATCAAATGATGGCAGTATCTTATGATGGTGATGACATATTGCAAGTTAAACCCAAATCGGTCATTAGACCACAATGTTCAAAAATTCTTGCTATTGTGTTGTTTCCTAACAGATTTTATTTTCTTGTCGGCATCTTGCCTGTCTTTGTAACTTGACGTAGCCCGCTACGCCTGCGTTACAAATACAGTCAATCTGCTCGACAATAAAACAAAATCTGTTTAGGCTCTAATGACCGATTTGGGTTAAAACAAATTGCATGAGCAATTGTGCAAAAAAATGGTTGTGTTTGCAGATACATCTTTATGTACTACATGTTATATGAGAATATCGCCCCAATGGTACCATTCGACCGCTACAACGGTACCATTGGGGCGATATTCTCAGTTATATAAACTTAAGTATCAGAGAGCTGTAAATTATTCAGAAGACACTAATTATAAAACTATGTAGGTTTTATATATAGATAATTACTGCGACTATATTCTCAAAATGATGAATATCGTCGTAGTTTTTGATTTACTGATTTTATATTTTGTGTACAAATAATTATCTTCTCTTAATCAGCATCATGGCTACGATAGGGGCACCGACGAGGGCAGCGACGCTGTTGACAGGAAGGGCACCTTCGAAACCGGGGAGACGGGAGAGCAAACTGCAGATCAAGGTCAGAAGCATGCCGGAGAATAGCGTGGCTGGCATCAGCCAGCGGTGGTCGGACGTGCGGAACATGGCACGAGCGAGATGCGGAACGGCGAGACCTATGAACATTATCGGACCGCAATATGCTGTCACTACGGCTGCCAACAGACCTGAACAGATGATGATAAGCGAACGGGAACGGCGGATGTTGAGGCCCAAATTGCGGGCATAACTCTCGCCTAAGAGCAGGATGTTCATCGACTTGATGAGCAACATACTCAATGGCAGAAGGACTGCCATCACTATGGCAAAGACCATCAACTGCGTGCCGGAGGTGCGAGTGAAGCATCCCAAGCCCCACACTACGTATGCTTTTACGTCCTCTTCTGCGCTGAAGAATTTCAGGATTCCTATGATGGCTGTGGCAAGATAACCCGTCATCACACCGATAAGCAGCAACGTCACATTGCCATGCACATACTGCGCTACGAAGATTATCAGTGCTAACACTAACAATGAGCCCACCATTGCTGCCACTGTCATTGCTACATCACCCATATATCCCATCCTGCTCAGCGCTACGCCACCGAGGGAGTTGCTCAGCAGGACTACGAATGCTACGCCCAGCGAAGCGCCATTTGACACGCCCAGCACCGATGGTCCTGCCAATGGATTATGGAATACGGTCTGCATCTGCAGTCCGCTGACTGCCAGTCCGGCGCCAGCCAGCAGTGCTGTGACGGTTTGTGGAAAGCGGGAATTCCATACTATGTTGTTCCAGATGGTAATATCTGACGCATCGTACGCCGTGGCGTCAAGACCAAGGAGTATGTCGATTACGGCACGTAAGGGGATGGTGACAGTGCCGATGAGGATATTGAGCAGGAAGAGGATGGTCATTGCTGTCAGGGTAATGGCCATCATTATGATGGGACGGTGGGACATGCGGTGATTAAATGAAGAATGTAGAATGAAGAATGAAGAATGGGAGTTAGTCTTGTCCTCTTGAGTCTGGCTCTATGGGAAGCCGCAAGCCGAAGAACGTAACCAACCTCCCCCTTACAGGGGGATAAGAGGGGGTCTTATTCTTCATTCTTCATTCTTCATTTTTATATTCGTTGGTGACGTGGCGGACCCTACTTACTTCAGCAGTTGATAGAATGTAGGCTTATAGTCCTTTGGCATTAGTTCGGGATGGAAAATAGCGACGAAATCAGCCAGCACTTTGTCAGGACATATTGGGGAAATCTCATAGTAAGGGTGACGCTTCATGTTGCAATATATCACCTTTTTGTCGCGGAAAGCCTTGAAGAGCTTGTTGCGGTTTTCTGATTCCGCCAGCGCTTCGTAGGAGAAATCGCCAGGATAACTATTGAGAATGCGCCAGTAATCAGCATCTGCAGCCTTGGAATACATGGATTCGAAGTCGAGAGGCTCGCCACCTGTGTTGTCATCATTTATGACATAATCGGCACCGGCATCGCGGAATATCTGCGCCAGATAGTTCTTGCCGCCCACTGCGTGCCAGTTTCCGCCGTGCATCTCACCGCTGAAGACGGTAGGGCGCTTGCCTTTTGCCTGTGCCACCTTCTCCTTGAGCGACTCATATCTGTCGGCAATTTCCTGGAAAACAACGTTAGCTTGATGCTCTTTTCCGATAAACATAGCCACGAACTTTATCCATTCAGCCTGACCTAATGGGTCGAGTTCCTTAAATCCGAGGTGCGGAACGAGGGTCACTCCGGTCTCCTTGATGGCATCATAGCCGCCACGCTTGAATGGAGAGATGAAGATGACGTCAGGTTTGGCAGCCATTACCAGTTCAGGATCGAAGTTGCCTTCCATACCTATCTTTACTATATCGCCCTTCTTTACGCGCTCTTTGATGTTTTTGTCAAAGAGATTCTTGGTTCCGGTGATGCCTTTCACGATGTCTTGAGCATCGAGGGCTGTGAAATTGGAGAGCTGAAGCATAGTCATCAGTACAGCGCTGCGGATAGGCACGTCGATGCGTGTGTAGCCTTCCGGCACTTCTGCAGTAGCTCCTTGGCTGATGAGAGCAAAGCGGTAGGTCATTCCTTTACCCTTCTGAGGGTCTTTTACTTCCACGAGGCGTATGCCTTCAGATGGATATTCCACGCTGAAGCCTTTGGCATAGCGGGGGTGGATAATGCTTTGGCTGTCGGCTACTGCCTCTGTTGAGGCTACGTTGTCGGCTTGCTTTTTGCTGTTGTTAGTGCAGCTGCTTGCTAATGATATCGCTAATGCTATTAGGGCTGCTGATAATAGGGTGGTTGCTTTTTTCATTTTCTTTGTCTTTATTTTGGGGAAAACCAGCCGGTAACGCGGCTGGCACAGTGGCTTATTTCTTTAGTGAAAAGTGAAGAGTGAAAAGTGAAGAGTGAAAAATCGCGCTGACGCGGTTGCGGTTTCTTATCTTATATCTGTCGGTAACGCGGCTGGCACAGTGGCGGAGGGATGGGAAAACCTTTCTTCCTCACACATTTTTGATAATAATAATCTCGAGATTGCCTTGTGGCAAGAGAGGCTTGCAGACGTCGTGGCAATGGGCAGTGAGAACGCTTACGAAGAAATCGAGACGCGATGGTGGCACTATAGTCCACAGTTCACGAGCTAAAGTGATGGCTTTGGCACGCTTGCAGACTTCCTCGTCACAACCGGCTTCCGCCAGAATACGAACGATGAAATCCTTATCCATAACGCATCGCTTGCTGTGAGTGTCGAGATTACCGGCTGCCAGTTTCACTGCCTTACCCAGCATCATCACGAGATGCACGCAGGAGAAATGCAGTTCGTCAGCGATTTGCAGAGTAGCACCAATGAAATTGCCATACTCCACGAAGCACTGGTCAGGCAAATCAGCGTATCGTTCACGCACCATTCGCTCGCTTTTAGCTCCACTATTGATTACCACTTGATCAGTTCCGGAAGCCTTTGCTACGGTCATACATTTGCGAATGCTATCCACAAACGCCTGTTCGGAGAAAGGCTTGATGATACCAGAGACACCAACGATGCTGATACCGCCCTCAATGCCAAGTCGAGGATTAAAAGTATGGCGTGCCAACTCTTCGCCACCAACTACGGAGAGGGTGACATTGACCTCCGCTTCATGAAGATTGGAGTGAATCATCTGCCTCGGCACCTTATTGATAGCCGCTTCTCCAGGAGGGAAATCAAAGCCAGGAAGCGTAAATCTGCCGATTCCCTCGCCGCCGATGATGGCGAGAGGCTTGCCAGTAAGCTCCACTTTAGCCCTTATTTCCGCCCCATTCGTGATGTCAGGGTCGTCACCGCTTGGCTTGATGACGAAGGCATAGCCGTCACCATAACCCACACTGACGGGGATGGTCTCGCCATTAGGCAGGGTGATATCCACGCTATCAGGCTCCTTTCCCTGCAGTTGGCAGTATGCAGCCACGGCAGCGGCAGTGGCACAAGTGCCAGTGGTCAGTCCGCTATGGAGAGGATAAAATTCCGGAAGCAATCGTTCCACCATCAGTCGCAATCCATGCTCACCGTTGACACAAAGGAATGATGACGGAGTGGCAGGGCGACGTATGGCAATCATCTTCATATTGCGTTGCCTTGCGCTTTCAGTTTTTTGCAGAAAACCGCCACTCAGTCCGCTTTCTTTCAGAATCATCACGTCAGCATTGACCTCTTCCGGCTGACCATATCTTACGATTTGGTCCATACTGACGCCACATTTCATGGCTTTGTCAATGCTTGACTGGCGGTCAAGGATATGATAATACATCCTTATACCTTTCTGTTCCAATGGCTTAAGCCTCGCTATGCTTTGCACTCCCGTAGTGGCTTCTACGGTAAGACCAGGCTGTCGCCCCAATATCTCTATCACATCATCATAGGAATCCACCCATGTGATGTCCGCATCGCGTGGCGGGAAAATGCGCTCAAAGCGTATTACAGGCAGATGCAACTGAGTGCCGACCCTCGCCACAGTATCATGTAGCGTGGAGGCAAAAGGGTGGGCGGCATCCACTATCAGGCGTATCGCCTTCTCTTGGCAGAAAGCCTTCATGTCGCTCTCCGTCAAAGCACCGCTGATAGCAATGCCATGACATAGTTCTACGTCCTGCTCTCCGGTCTTTGTAGAGTAGTAGAACGTGGAACCAGCCTCTTCCAGTTCGCAGACGGCTTTGCGTCCTTCCGTTGTACCTCCTAATACGAGAATCATTATTCTGTAGCTTTTCTGAACAAATGTGTGAAATGACTGCTGTAGAGTTCCGACAATCCATGCCTATTGTCTATGGCTTCTCCTACCACAATCATAGTGGTGAGGGTCAGATTATTGCCCTTTACTATGTCTGCCAGATGGTCGAGAGTGCCACGATAGATGTGCTGATCGGGCCAAGTGAGGTGATAGCAAGCAGCGACAGGAGTGTGAGGAGGATATTCTTCGAGCAACTGTCGCTGAACATCATCTACTATTGACGCGCTGAGGAATATGCACATAGTGCTCTGACTGCGTGCCAGGAGGTGCAGCTTTTCCTTATCCGGCATCGGAGTGCGTCCTTCGCCACGAGTGAGGATAATGGTCTGACAGCGCTCAGGGATAGTGAATTGTGAACGCAGTTCGGCAGCAGCAGCCAAGAAGGAAGATATTCCCGGCGTGATATGATAACTAATGTCATGCGAATCAAAGAATGCCATCTGCTCCTGTATGGCTCCGAAGATGCAAGGGTCGCCAGTATGCAGACGCACCACGAGGAGACCACGGTCAGTAAACGACTTCATCAGTTCGCATTGTTCCTCCAAAGCCATCGAAGCACTGCTTCTTACCACAGCACCGTCTTTTGCGCAAAGCGTCAACTCGCGTGGTACGAGGCTGCCAGCATAGAGAATGAGGTCGGCAGTCTCCAGAAATCTTCTGCCACGCACCGATACGAGGTCAGGATCACCAGGACCTGCGCCGACAATCTCTACGTGACCACGACGCTCAAAGGCGGATTCCGTGGCTACTGCCAAAGTCCATTGTGCGCCTTTTTGCTTAGTAAGCAGAAGAGAATCAGAGCCGGCACCAATCATTGCAGCCGCTTCGCATACGCTCTTGGTGCCCACATGGCGTTCGACCACAGCGCTTGGAGTCGGTACATCCTTAGAGTTTAGCTGGTCAGCAGTGAGTAATTCCACTTTATATCCATCATTTTGCAAATTGATGACAGCGGGTTCGTCAGCCTTTACGTCAATGGTGTGCCATGCAACTATGGCTTTTTCCATCACTCCATTCTCGCGCAGACAATGGCGTATCTCGTCCAATGTCTCGACAGGAGCCTGATGAGCCAGTCCGATACCAGCGTGGAGACAGCGTGGAGAATACCATATCGCAGGCAGATTGGTCTCGGGTTTGACAGGACCTACAACGATAATCAATTTGAATTCATCCACAGGTATGTCGTCAGAATGATAGAACACGCTGACGTGCTGAGGCAGATTAGCTTCCAGCCAGTCGGTGCCTTTATCCCTTATTTCCAGCAAAAGAGCGGTAGGGCATCCTGCTACGAAGAGAGAAATCTGATTGTTGATATGCGTCTCGTCCATCTCCCAACCGAATCGAGCGGCGAGAGTGTCGAGAGCCCACAAGCCAGATAGGTCGCTCTGAGTGGTGATGACTGCCTCCGCACCTATGATATGGGCAATGATTTTTGTCAATTCGTTAGCCCCGCCTACATGGCCTGACACCACAGCGATGGCGTGCTTGCCACAGGTATCTACGCATACCACGGCAGGGTCGGCATGCTTGTCGGCAATCAGAGGGGCGATAGTGCGCACGCAGATGCCGAGAGCAGAGATGAATACGAAGGCATTATAATCGTGCCAGCGTGGAGAAACATCATTTATATGCAGGATATCAGCGTCTGTTTCCTTGGCTATTGTTTCCGCCAAAGGGCGTTGTCCTTCGGAAATAATGACTATAGCTTGATACATTTCTTAATGGTAATAGGGTTAAAATCGTTGAGAGAAATGGAAATAGAGGCTTGCTGTGAGAGCGGAAGTGCTGCGCAAGCTTCGTCAAAGAGGCGGTTGCTCTCCGCAGTGACGCAATTCATCACGATACATCCGCCAGGCTTCAGTACCTCGCAGATGCGTGCCATCATATCTTTCAGTTTGCTGCCATGCCCACCGATAAACACATTAGTAGGGGCAGGGAAGCGAGATAGGTCCTGTGCCAGGAAGTCACCGATGACAGGAGTAATGCCAGGCGTGCCGAAACGGCGTGAGTTTTCGCGCATCAGAGCTTCGCCTTCATTGCGAATTTCGAAGGCTATGATGTCGATGGCAGGAAATAATCTCTTTGATTCTATAGAGATACTGCCCGTGCAGAAGCCCACGTCCCATAGCACGCTGTCGCTCTGTAGTCCTAATTGCTGAATGCTCAATAGGCGGAAAGGCATCTTTGTAATCATCCTCGGACGGCCCTCCAGTATGGCGAAAGCCTCGTCAGGAATGCCCATAGGAATCTTTTCGTTAGGATATTCCTGCATGAGGATGCAGCAATTAGGCAGTAGGAACGTCCTTTCAGCCGCCTCATTGAGGGACATCGCCTCCACCTTCTCCATGTCGGGATTGCCCAAATGCTCTCCGATAGCAATCTTATAGTTGGAATATCCGTAGTCCAAGAGCCTTTTTGCGATGGCAGAAGGAGTGTGGTTGCGGTCTGTTAGGCATCCAATCTTCTGTTTGCCCTGTATCAAAGCGGCATCAAGAGCATTCCACGGTCTGCCAGTCAGCGAGATGAGGGTAAGGTCATGGTAAGGCAATACGAGTTTGTGGGCAAGCATCTGAAGCGAATGGAAGGTAGGGAAGACCTGAATGTCAGCCTCTGGAAATTTGCGTTTCAGCGTAGTAGCGAAGCCATAAAAGAGCGGATCGCCCGATGCAAAGACCACGATAGGGCAGTTGGCAGTGGAGTATTTCTGGAATACGTCAGCCAATGGCACTGTGATATCAATCCATTCAGCGCCTTCAGGCAGTCTGTCTGCCATGATTTCATGATGGCGCGAACCGCCTGAGAAGACGTGGGATGAGGCTATTAGCTCTTCTACTTCCTTGTGGAAGGAAGGATTGGGATGGTCGGTGATTCCTATTACTTTGAATTGGAGCATTTGGGTGTGGGGTGATTATCTGGGGAAATCCGCCGGTGACGCGGCGGACACGGTGGCTTGTTCCTTTAGTGAAAAGTGAAGAGTGAAAAGTGAAGAGTGAAAAATCGCGCTGACGCGGTTGCGATTTCTTATCTTATATCAGCCGGTGACGCGGCGGATACGGTGGCTTGTTTCTTGCTTGTTAGAGGTCTCTGCCAGGGAGAAGGCAACTGGCATCATCGAGGGTCATGATGGCATTGCATAGCGTTGCCGCGATGTTGCTGCCTCCCTTTCTGCCTTCTACGATGACTTTAGGCACGTCATTGAAACTCTTCACCATATATTTAGACTCCTTGACATGGACAAAACCTACTGGGGCAGCGATGATGCCGAGCGGATGAGCCTTGCCGTGACGCATGAGTTCGCATAGCTCTATGAGGGCTGTAGGGGCGTTGCCGAAGGCGAAAAGCGCATCAGGATGCTCCTGCACGGCGAGACGAATGCCAGCCTGAGTGCGAGTGATATGCTGTTCAGCCGCCATAGTTTCCACTCTTGGGTCGTGGAGATAGCATTTTGCTTCGATGCCAAGACGTTGCAGAGCGCCCTTTCGTATGCCGCTCTCCACCATTGTTACGTCGGTGACGATGGTGGTAAGGCGATGGTCGCGTATGCTTTCGTAGATGCGAGTGGCGGCACTTGGGTCGGTGTAAAGCACATTCTCCATGTCGAAATCAGCAGTGGTATGTATGGCATGGAGCAGCAACCAGCGGTGGTCGATAGGGTAGTCGTGGCGATGAAGCTCAGAGAGAATGGTCTGGAAGCTCTCTGTCATGATGCCAGCACCGATGGAACGCACCTCATCAGGCTGTCCGTATTTCGCAATATATCCACGTGGCGTAATCATCTTGTCGCCGAAAGAGAAGGTCTGCGAATTGCCTATGATGACGATGGTCAGCATATCTGTGTCCTTAGGGTCGAGGTCGTTGAGGGTAGTTACCTTTACGGTCTCGCCTTCACGACCAGCCTGGCGGACGTAGCCTACAGGAGTATCTCCGCTTCGTCCCTCGCTGAGGAAAATCTCTTTCAGACGTCCTAACTGCCAGTAACGCTCGTTGGAACGAGGATTATAGATGGCAGTGACAAAGTCAGCCTGCGCCGCGGCAGTGATACGGCGCTCGATGAGGCTCCAAGGAGTCATGAGATCAGAGAGCGAAATGACGCAGAAATCGTGGCTGACAGGTGCTCCGAGCAATGCTCCGGCTTTCTGGAAAGCGGATATTCCTGGCAGAACAGAAATCTGAACGTCAGAATTACTCTTGGCTTTCAACTCCCAAACGAGGGATGCCATGCCATATATTCCAGCGTCACCGGACGACATCACCACCACATGATGCCCCTCTTCAGCCAGGCGAAATGCTTCTTCCGCTCTCTCGCATTCACGCTTCATGCCTGTGTCGATACACTGTGCAGAGGCTGGCAGCAGTGGGCGGATAAACTGGAAGTAGAACTTGTAGCCCACTACTATGTCGGCATTAGCGATAGTATTCCTTACCGCTAAGGTCATGTCGTCTTGACTTCCTGGACCTATTCCTATTACTGTGATTTGTTTCATTTGTTCTTTTGGGGGGATAAAATATGCTGGTAATCCGCTGATAATCCGTCGGTAACGCGGCGGACACGGTGGCTTCTTTCTTTAGTGAAGAGTGAAAAGTGAAGAGTGAAGAGTGAAAAATCGCGCTGACGCGGTTGCGGATTCTTGTCTTATATCCGCCGGTAACGCGGCGGACACGGGGGAGGGGGTTGTTTTTGGTTGTGGGTTGTGGGTTTTTGGTTGTTGGTTGATATGTTTCTATAATACCAACAACCAATAACCAACAACCGACAACCAAAGCTATTACAACTTAATCTTCAAGCCTGCGACAAACATTCTGCCTGGAGAATAGAGGGCATAGCGACGCTTGCTGCTGTCGATACGATTGTCTATCTTATCAAAGACGTTGTCGATACCGAGACTTGGCTCCACTGTGAGGTGGCGAGCCAGAGAGAAAGTGTGGGTGGTGTTGATATTCCATACTCCAAAACCTGGTGCATCCTCGTAGGCAGCATAGTAAGTCTTGGACTGCATACGGCAATTTACATTGGCAGAGAGGCGGTATAAGCCCCATGAATGGCTGTAATTGACAGCCAATGTCACGGCATTCTTGATGCTTCTGTCGAGCGTACTCCATGCTTCACCAGACTTAGAGCGAGCGTATGTGTAGGCATAATTGACGCTAAGGTTGAGTCCGTCGATAGGGTTAGTGCATACATTGACCTGCACTCCCTTTACATCACCTTCGTCGCTGTTGGCGTATTGTGCGTAAGAAGTCATCTTGTTGGCTTGCTCCTGTGTCATTTCAGGGAATTCCTTCATCAGCATTTCCCGGAGAGGATCAGTCAGAGGGATATTCTCCTTGATAATCATATCGTTGATGCGATTGATGTAACCCATTACGGAGAAAGAGAAACGCTCCATACGGTATTCAGCACCAAGAGAGAAATAATTGCTTGATTCAGACTTCAAGTCTTTGTTTCCGAATGACACCTGCGCTTTACCGCGATTGACAGAGAAATAATGATAGTACAATTCATCGAGTCCAGGAGCACGGAATCCGTTGCTGTAAGTAGCGCGAAGGTTGATTCCACCGTTGCTATACATCAGTGCCACTTTCGGAGTGAAGCGGCTGCCAAACTCCTTATGGTAGGTATAGCGAACTCCGATGGTAGCTTTCAGATGGAGAGGGAGAGCCATCTCGTGCTGTCCGTAGCCAGATAGCGTGTAAGCATTATTGTCGATATTGCCAGAAGAAGCGACAAGAATATCATTGCGCCAGTCAGCTCCGAAGATGGTGGTGGACTTCTCAGTAAGTCCAAGGATAGCTTTCACTTCGCCATCCATAGTGCGTTGCTTCTTTGACTGTACATAATCGCCCACCTTATAGGTTTTTGTCTCGACGTCATACTCCTTGCCGTAGCGGTAACGGTCAACGGTGAAGTCTGCCTGAATGGAGTTGCGACGACTGAGTTTGTAGATGCTTCCTACATTCCATCTGAGGGATTTGTAGCGCATCTCATAGTCGAGACCTCCCGGAATATCAGGATTGGTGTCAGGACGGTCGGTCTTCTTGTGACCATATTCCATGCCGGCATTGAAGGCAAGCTTGTCAGTGGTCTGCCATGTAAAGCGCTGGCTGACAAGGTTGTTCCTGTAACCAGTAAACAGAGGAGAGAGAGAGCGACGAGTTTCCCCATCGTTACCCTTCACGTATTCCAGTTCGTTGACACGATAACTGTCAGCTCTGTCGTGAGAGAAAGAGGTATATGAGCCGAAGCCACCCTTGAAGAAGTCGATGTTTACCTGCTCAGTCAGCTGACCTTCACCGCTGATACGAGATGTAGAAGACGCGCTGAAAAGCTCAGAGGTAGGCTGATCGGTGATGATATTGATAACACCAGCGATGGCATCACTGCCGTATAGCGAACTTGCAGCACCGTCGAGCACCTCGATACGCTTTACTCTTGCGATGTTGATGCGGTTGAGGTCGGCATTGTTAGATATGTCGCCAGTGAGCTTATGACCATTGATGAGAATGAGGATGTATTTGCCTCCGAGTCCGTTGAGACGTAGTTGAGAGCCCATAGCATTAGGAGCCATGGAGAGTTGAGGCATAGTCTTGGTGAGAGCGTCAGCAAAAGTGCTGATACCCTGCTCCTTAATCTCTTTCGCTGAGAGCACATGAACGGGAGTAGTGGTAACCCCTAAACGCTGATGATGCCCCGACCCTGTTACTACAACAGGGTTGAGGCTCATCTGTAGGTCTGCTTTTGCACTTTCGTTTTTGCTGTGTATCTGTGCCGTAGCTGAAAAAGTACTCGCTGATAAAGCGAAGAGAACAAAATAAGTTTTTGTTTTCAAAACTGTTGTTTTTGTTGTTTTTTTAGTGAAACAGTGGTCTTGTAGTTTGGTCGTTAGTTTTTTTGCATATAGCAAAACCTCAAAACGACCAAACCGCAAGACCACTAAAAAACATTCTACTTATTATTCTGGATTCTTAGAGTGATAGTAATCCACAGTCTCAGCATTCTTGGTGTGAGCCTTGTAGAGAGCGCGGATGTTAGGGTACTCAAGGAGACCCTTTACGATACCCTTGTTGTCAGTGTAGCTGTCAGCATCGATGGTGTAACCCATGTGCTTGAAGTACATCTTCCAGCTGGTATCCTCTACCTCACCTTCATCATTCTTCTTGAAGCCATTGTCCCAAGCGTCGTCGTCGCCAGCCATGTCATTGTGAGCATGGTCACCAGCGATAGACATGAGAGGAGCGCAATATACGTTGCCGCTCTTGACGCCGTTAGCGAGCATACGGTCGTGAACGTGGGTCTTGAAGTTCTCCATCATGTCAACAGTACCTACGTAGTAGTTCTTGCTGTAGTTCTTCTGGAGCGCATCTTCGAGCTGAGTATAGCGGATATTGGCCTTGTAAGTGTCGTATGTATCAGGGTTACCGTGACCCATGAGGAGCATAGTGCCCTTCTTAGCGTAGCTGCCGAAGTTTTCGTTGAGAGCCTTAGCGAGATTGTTAACGTCAGAAGGATATTCAGCCATAAGAGGATAACCGAGCTTGAGAGTCATCGTGCTGAGGTATTTATCGTCGAGGTCTCCGTTAGAGTTGTTAGCGAAGTCCTTCATAGTATTGATTACGCGAGTGTATTCCTCACCAGGGATAACCTGCATAGACTGCACGATAATTTCCTTATACTGTACGCGTCCGAAAGACTCGAGCCAGTACTTAGGTTCGTAGAAGTTACGTGGAGCAACGTGCTCACCAGCCATAGCGCGATTGATGCAGATAGCAGAAGAGAAAGAGAGAAATACGTCATAGCCTGGGAATTCCTTCTTATATTCCTCTACGGTCAGGTCGAAAGCATCATAAGCCTGCTGCCATGTAGAGCCGAACGCAACGACGAGGATAGCCTTGTCATTCTTCTTGTTAGCCTTAACGGTAGCATCTACTTCACGCTGGTAGCGTTCCATGTTGGAGATGTTGTTGTTGTCATCATCATCATCGCCACAAGCGGTGAATGTCATGGCAGAGAAGAGAGCTACTGCTGCCATCATCAAGAATTTAATCTTCTTCATTTTCTTTTTGGTTTTTATAATGTTTATTGTTGAATGGGTTGCGTATTTTCTTTCCTTTGGCAAATTTCACGGTGAGTGAAGCGAAAATCGTCGTGCCTGGAGTGTTGGTGCCGAGGTGCAATCCGTGTGGAGTGCGATCGACATAATTGAAGATATTGTCCACACCAGCCTCGATGCGATAGGTCAGATGGCGGCTATTGCCGAAGTCGTGCGTAGTGCTGAGTCGCCATATCTGGTAGCCTTTTCCGTCGCCATTGGTCTGGTAATATCGCTTTGAGGACATTTTTCCATAGAGACCTACACCGAAAAGATAGCTGTTGGCAAACTGATGATTCCATGTAGCGAATACGTTAGCCTTATGATGAGCCATTCCGTCGATGGTGACATTTGTCATTCGGTCGTGCGTAGTGTCATAGATGTTAGCCTCGGTGTCGAGGTAAGAATATCCTGCTCCAGCGCTGAAATGCTCTGCGGTGTAACGTATGTTGAAATCCACTCCGTAAGTCTTGGCATCCTCCATATTGTGATAACGGCGCACTTTATTCAGCATCTCGCCGTATTGCTGGCGGTAGGAGTCAGGAGCTTCGCTCTTAGATACGGTGACCAGGGCAATCATGTCGTCCACCTTATTATAATATCCTGTCACAGAGACATTCAGTTTGCCGAGAGTATATTCCCCATTGAGCGAGAAATAGTTGGATGTCTGCGCTTTAAGGTCGGGGTTGCCCAGGAAGAGGATGATGCCGCTCATATCGCGAGCGTATTGATAATTGAGCTCCTTGATGGTAGGAGTCTTGAATCCCTGGCTCCATGAAGCCCTCAGACGGAAGTCGCCGAGCTTGAGCATAGCGGAGAGTTTAGGAGTCAGTTTCCATCCGAAACTCTCGTTGCGGTTGAGGCGCAGTCCGGCAGTGACCTGCAATGGTTGCGCTATCAGAATCTCATCCTGAAGGTAAATCGCCTCAGTATTGTCGTCGGCAGTGCGTCCCTTGATGCTGGCAGGCGCTTTCAGATAGTCGTATCGAGCCTCAAGACCAGCGCTCAACTTATTATTATGCGAAAGAGCAAACACGCCTTTAAGGTTGAGCATGGCGCGTTCCTGATTGCTCATCAGCAGTTTCTGACCGGTGAAATATGGGAAGTCGAGAATGAAATTGCCGTTCTCGTCGAAGCCTTCAGCCAGAGTAGTGGATGTGAAAGCATGGTAATAAGCATGCTTATTCCAACTGATGTCAGCCGTTACGAGGTCGCCACGGTTAGTGGTCCATTGCATTCCGGTGGATGCAGAGGCATTCTTATATTTCAGATCGAAATTATATACATCATATTTAGGGTATTTACCGCTCTTGCGGAATATGCCTTTCTGGTACCATGTGCCTTCAGCATAGACCTCCATCTGCTGTGTAGGTTTCCATGCCAGGCGTTCAGCTATCTGCCAGTTGGTAAATTCATTTGCTGTCTTGCTCTTGGAGTCGGTGACAGGCGTTGCCGAACTGGGTGTGTATTCCGTCGCAGTGTTTTGCCAACCGTCGTTGTGCTGCAACTGGAAATTAGTGTATGAGCTCCAATTACCGAAGCGCAGAGCCACGCCATTATGCTGGCGTATGTCATTATGCGAGCCGTATCGGGTCTTGTTTTCGAGCATCATACCCTCATCATGCTTGCGAGTGATGATATTTATCACGCCTGCAATGGCATCACTGCCGTAGAGAGCGGACGAAGCCCCTTTTACTATCTCAATGCGTTCGATGTTGTTAGGGTCGATGAGTCCGAGGTCATTCTGTCCGCCTACGTCGCCATGAAGGCGCTTGCCATCCACAAGGATGAGGATATAGGAATTACCCAATCCGTTCATCTGCATCTGCGAGCCCATGTCACCTTGTTCGAAATCGAAAGAAGCAGACAGCTGAGAGAGGATATCCTCAATGCTACGTCCTGCAAAGGTCTTGAGAGCCTTATGGTTGATTACCTCAGTCTGCACTGGAGCATCCTTCAGTAGGTGCTGCGTTCCAGTACCTGTCACAACGATTTCTTCCAATGCCTTTTTGCTTTCCAATGTCTTTTGTGCCCAAGCGTAAGGACACAATACAACGCTAAGCAAAAGACACAGAGTCTTTCTGCAAGTCATAATACAATAAGTAAATAAGAATATATAAGGAATGTTGCCGACCCTTAATCCTGAGGGCGCAATGCCTTGTCTGTGGCGTATGCCTGAGATAGTGGGCATAAAAGAGGCAGGTCTTCTGGCTCTCCCCAGTCTGTCATACCTTCCCGAGTATTCCTCAGTGGCGTTATACTGACAGACCTTGTCTGTGGGGGATTACAGCTGCAGGTACAGCTCCGGTCTTCCACCGGATTCCCTTGCATCGTACGGCTTCTGCCGACGATTGCCTTTTCTTTCTGGGTGCAAAAGTAGTCATTTTATGTTAGATACCAAAAAAATAGTGAGGAAAAAGATTATTTAATGCAATAATTTTGTAATTTCGCAACCATGAAGCAGAATTTTCCTCAATTTCTCATCGCAGCCTCAGCCTCAGGCTCTGGCAAGACGACCATAGCCATAGGCATAATGGCGGCATTGGTGCGTCGCGGAATGGCGGTGCAGCCATTCAAGTGTGGTCCAGACTATATCGATACGAAATATCATAGTATGGCGTGTGGTCGCCCATCCTATAATCTCGACCTCTTCATGTCGTCGGAAGAGCATATCCGTCAGTTATATGCCAAAGCCTCAGAGAGTGCGGATGTCAGCGTGGTGGAGGGAATGATGGGACTTTTTGACGGCTATTTGCGCCAGCAGGGTAGTCCAGCCCATATCGCTTCCACGCTCCATTTGCCGGTAATACTTGTGGCAGATGCCAGCCATACCGGCTATTCCGTAGCGCCTTTGCTATATGGAATGGCGCATTATGATGAGGCTGTGCGTGTGGTCGGCGTGATATTCAATAAGGTGGGGAGCGACCGTCATGCTCAGATGCTTCGCGAAGCTTGCAGCGATGTGGGACTTGTCTGCCTCGGATGCGTGCCACGCCAGCGCCAAGTGGAGGCTTCATCGCGCTATCTCGGACTGGATTTCAGTAAGCAGACAGATACTTCCCGTCTCGCTGATATGATGGAGGAGCATGTCAACCTGGACCTTTTGCTCAATATTACAGCAGGAGAAAAGCCACAGATAACGTCGGTTTCATCGCCTGATATTCATCCTCTCAAGGGCAGAATCCTCGTGGCTCGCAATGCGGATTCTTTCTCCTTTATATATCAGAGGCATATTGACTTGCTGGAAAAGCTGGGGAAAGTGGAATATTTTGACCCGACAGAGGACTGCGAACTGCCAGCCGACACTGCCCTCGTCTATCTCCCTGGTGGCTATCCGGAGCAGCATCTGGAGGAATTACACAGGGCAGAACGCATCCGAAAGAGCATCTATGACTATGCCATGAAAGGCGGACGAATCATTGCTGAGTGTGGCGGAATGATGTATTTGTGTAAGGAGATAGTGGGCGATGGAGAGGCTTTCCCCATGTGTGGCGTTCTGCCTTACGTCATCTCAAATCGCAAGGCAGATCGTAAACTGTCGTTAGGCTACCGCAGGGTGGTGATGAATGGCATGGAATACCGTGGACATGAGTTTCACTACACACATTTCCAGTCTCCTCAACCCCCAACCTGCGCAACGGTATATGATGCTCGCGGGCAGCAAATAGATTCGCCTTTCATCATTCAGGGCAATGTCATCGCCAGCTATACCCACCTCTATTGGGAGGAGTCTCTTCCTGATTCATTCTGATATATAAGTAGCTGAACTATTGCAATCTTAAATACCCATGCAGAAGGAAAAATCGAACAAAAAAGTAAAAGCTAAGCTATCAATTTATGATAAATTAGTTTTTATTTTGCGATAACTTAGCTTTCGCATTGCAAAAGCATAGATATTACCTCCTAATATCTATGCTTTTACCCTGTAATATCATAGCTTTTACCTCCTAAAAGCTATGTTATTGCAATCTACTGACTATCAAGTTGTTACAAAATCAATTTTCTTCACTTTTGAAAAAGTGGAAAAATAGGACAGTTTTGTTGTTTAGTTGTTTTGTTATCTGGTTGTTTAGTTGTTTGTCATGTTAATACATTCAACAAAACCACTAAACAACATCATCAAACATTGATATTTTATTACTGATTAGTAGCCTGTTAGCTACTTGCGAAAGTTGAGTTACCTACTTATGATTGCTGTGATGATTCAGTTTTGACAATATTTTATAGCACTGCGTGCAGAAACCGGACAGCAAACTAAACGATGAACATTATTATCACTTGAGCTATTATCACTCGCAGAAACATTCCGAGCGGATAGACAGAAGTGTAGGCTACGGCAGCGCGTTCGCCCTTTATTGTCTCGTTGGCGTAGCTCAATGCCATCGGGTTTGCCATAGAGCCGCAAAGCAATCCGCAGATGGTGCCGAAGTCAAACTTCTTTGTCTTTAAGGCAATAGCGCCGATAATGAGCAGTGGAAGGATAGTAAGCACCAGTCCGATGCCTACCCATAGCAGTCCTTCAGGACGTATCACAGTGGCAAGGAAGTCCTTACCGGCAGTGAGACCGAGGCATGCAAGGTAGAGCGAGAGTCCCAATTTGCGCAGCATGAGCGATGCAGAACGAGTGGTGTAACTTATCAAATGCATCCGAGGACCTATCGCTCCGATAAGAATACCCATGATGATAGGACCGCCAGCAATGCCGAGTTTCACCGGTGTACTCATACCCGGGATGGAGATAGGAATCATTCCCACAGCTAGACCTAAGAGGAGTCCGAAGAATATAGAGCCGAGGTTTGGCTCATTGAGCACCTGTACTGCGTTTCCGAGGAACGCCTCGGCATGGTCGATGTTTTCGTGTGTGCCCACCACTGTCACTCTGTCGCCATAGCGCAGGTGGAGCGAATCTGTGGCGAGCAGCTTGATGTCACCACGCATCACTCGGCTTACGTTTACGCCATAGGACTGTCGCATGTGGAGCGAGCCGAGTGCCTTGCCATTGATTTTAGTGCGAGTGATTACGATGTCGCGGCTTTCTACTGATGAATCGATAGCATTCCAGTCTATTTGTTCGCGGTTCCAGTCCTTCACCACGCGCTTTCCGAAGAGTATATCCATAGCTGCCACCTCGTCGCGCTTGGTCACTACGAGGACATTGTCGCCAATCTGCAGTTCGGTGGAAGCTATTGGCACGATGACACGATCGCCACGCCATATTCTTGAGATGATAAACTGGCGGTGGGTGGTCTGTGATATTTCAGCGATTGTCTTGCTTGAAATGGCAGGATTTATCACTACAAACTGTCCTACAAATGTCTGGTCTTCGTCATCATTGCGATGTGGCAGCAAGTCTTCAGGAGAAACGAGGAATTTGCGCAGCAGAATCATAGCGAAGATAACGCCCACTACACCCAAAGGATAAGTGACAGCGCATCCCAATGCGGCGCCGTTATGAGGCAGGTGTGCATTGGCGAGAGCCTGCTGTGCGGCACCGAGGGCTGGCGTATTGGTAGTGGCTCCACAGAGTATGCCGACCATATCCGGCACGCAGACAGGCAATATGAGGCAGAGCGCGAGAGCCATTGCTGTGCCGAGAACTATCACTGCCATGCTCCAAAGATTGAGCGACACGCCTTCATGGCGCATCATTCCGATGAAGTTAGGGCCTACATGCAGTCCTAAAGCATATACAAAGAGTGACAATCCGAATGTTTCGGCGAAATTAAGCATCTGTGGATCGGCAGAGAAATGCAGGCTTCCAGCCACGATGCCGATAAAGAACACGAATGCCACGCCGAGCGATATACCCCTGATGTGCAGCTTTCCGAGCGGTAGTCCTAATGCCACGATGAGCGACAGCACGATGAGGGTCTGCACTGCTGAGTGTATCGTAAAAATACTTTCAATCCATTCCATATCTATTGTTGTTGTTTACAGTATTTATTGTTGCTGTTTGCAGTATTTATTGTTGCTGTTTGCAGTATTTATTGTTGTTCTTTCATTTCTTCTTTCTCAAATTGTTTTCCGTTTCCCCACAAAGTGCATAATACCTGTTTTTGCACATATTCGCATATTATCAGATGCGAAAGAGGCAACTTTCTGCAAAGGTAAGCAAAAGTTTTGAAATATCCACATGTATTGGCAATAATCATCTTTCTGTGATGTGTTTTACATTTTTCTGCAAATGGTGGGAAAGACAAAAGCCCTATGGCATATTGCTTAATGCGAAGAAGTGCTGGCGAAACAGGCAGGTAAAGGAATGGAAAATAGTGATTTTCATGATAATATGTAAGAAAAAGGTGGGCTTCTGATGCTTGTTTGCAAAAAAATATGTAAATTTGCAGTCGATAAACAGGGTTTATATGAAATCGGAGAATCTTATTCCATCGTCATTTCATGATGAAACACAGGCGAAATCTGTGTTTCAGGATTTCTACACCCGATACTACAGGATGCTCGTAGGGTATGCCATGTCCTTCGTAAAATCTGAAGGAGATGCCGAAGACATCGTGCAGGATGTGTTTATTACCATTTGGACAAAACGCGACGATCTGAAGAAGGACCACACAAGGATGATGCGTCTGCTATATGTCAGCATACATAATAAGTGTTTGGACTTTCTCAAGCACAGCACCGTGGAGCGCATATACGCCTCTAATGCCTCTGCCCAAATGACAGAATACGAGATGGAATCAGAGATTTTTGCCGCAGAGATGTATAGTAGAATCTTCACCTACATCGATACTTTACCCGACCGTCAGCGTAAGACGCTACTGCTCGCTATGGAAGGTAAGACAAATGCGGAGATAGCAGAGGAGATGCAAGTGAAGATAGAAACCGTAAAGACTCAGAAATACAAAGCTATCAGCACCTTGCGAACTGTCGTCTCAAAGGAGGAATGCCTCCTGCTATTCCTACTTCTCGACTCTGATATCTTCAAATAGTTATATATTGCAAACGTTTTTTGGGGAAAAAGGATAAGAAAAGACTCTAATCACTTACATATAATCCCATTACATAAAAAAAAGAAATCGGTCACCAGTCAATGAAGACCGATAACCGATTCTACTTTTTTATCTCAAAATATTTCGTTAGAATTAACGTCTATTTCACTCTTGTCAGATTGAGAAGGCGATAGACGGCTGATGTCAAAGCCGGAGTTTTATAGAAAGGAAGGCTTGCGAGAGTGTTGTAAGCCTCTTTGTAAAGTCCGGAGCGAGCCTGCGCGGCAGCGAGATAAGAGACGGTACACTGTGATGGAGTGTGCTCGAAAGCCAGCTTTGCAAGTTTGATAATCAGTTCTTTCTCCACTTCCGAAGGACTGTATTTGTCGAGGAAGAAATCATTGATGATGAAAGAATAGAACATATTAGTGAAGAGATAAGGATGGTCTGCCTTATGCTTTTCACCGATAGAGAGAGCCAAAGTCAATGCTTTAGTATAGTCATGTGCAGCGAGAATGGACTCCATCTCGCGGATTTCACGAAACATATCCTTGTTGGGATAATCGAAACCCTCAACGCACTTCATGTCAGCCTCATACTGTGCAGGGTCTTTCGTGCGGTCAATGCCAGGTATTCTCACCAGATTCATGTAGAGCGTTCTGCCGAAGTCTTCGCCATACATCTTCAGATATTCAGGATTATGAGTGGCAATAGTCTTCCAGACGAAGTCGTCCTTGATGCTTTGCATGAAGCAGATAATCATGTCGGCATTGTCCTTGCTGACGCAATCAGCGGCTGAAAGTCTGCGGAGATACTCATTCATCATTGGGCGAATGCTGTCAGGACGCAGTTCGGAGACATACTCGAAGAGCAGTTGCTTGACGAATTTAGCATCGCGTCTGCCGCCTTTCCATTCCTGCATAGCCTTGCTGTAAGCCTTTCCGATATTAGCAGTGAGTGCCTTTTTGGATAGGTCTATAAACTCAGCCGCCTCATGATAACCAGTCACAATAGACAGGAGATTGCCGTCAGCATCATAGTAATAGAATGACGGATAGGCAGTAGGCGGAGTATTCCTTATCGCCTCATGCTTGGCTTGCTTTTCGGCATCAATCTTCATGCTGACAAAGTTGGAATTGATGTAATCGCCCACTTCAGCCTGCGTAAAGACGGTATTAGCCATTTTTCGGCATGGTCCGCACCATGATGTGTAAGCATCCACGAAGATAAACTTGTTCTCTTTCTTTGCTTTAGCGAGGGCTTCAGCCCAAGGAATGTCAGAGAAGACAATGCCTTGGGCTTCAGCAACCTGCTGAAAAAAGAAAGAAAAAACGATAGTTACTATGATTATTATAGTCTTTTTCATCAGTATTTCTGTTCAAAATCCACTATTCTATCAGCCACTCCCTCATGCTTTGCCACAAGAGACATATTGATACCACCGTCAGTACCGATAGAGAAAACGGCGAAACCAGCCTTCTTTCCCTCCTTGGCATTGTCGGTGAAAGCCACTAATAGTTGGTCGCCTTTATTCTCAAGTTCGATTCTATTGATGCTGCAAGAAGCGTCGAGGTCGAAGAGTTTCTTGGAAGTCATGTTGCCAGTGTTGAGCACATATATGCCATTATCCTTGGAATAGAACATATATCCAGCGAAAGAAGCGGAGCAGGAGAAGGAAGAAGCGGCAATTACAGTAGGGTCGGTGATGACATCATTGCCGAGATCCTTGAAGTAAGTGGAAGGAGTAGCGTCCTTCACCCAGAAGCCAATGCCAAACTTGAGCAGATGGTATTCTCCGGCTGCGGTCTTGAATATGCCGAGATATTCACGCGCTCCGGTCTCACTTCTGGAGTTGATGTTGGCATAGACGCAGGTCATTCCTGTGTTGTCAGGATTGAAGAAACCGCCATCTATGTATGTCACTCCATTGGTTTTCTTAGCCGTTGTAAGGAAAGCTGTTGAGATATTCTGAAGCATATAGAAGCATCCATTGGCATCATCATAGAGAGCCATTCGGCTTGGGAAAGCGGCATCATCGCCGAGATTGCACTCAGGAGAGATGCTGTAATCGCGTCCCATTACGGTCATGCTTGGCTTGACGGTGGTCACAGGAGTAGTGCTGTTGGTGGCGCGGTCGAATACTTTACCACCGTCAATCAGGTATTCACGCATACTGGATCTGAAATATCCCTGCGGATTGATGGCTTCTGGCTCCGACATGAAGAAGTCGGAGTATTCGCGAGCCTTAGTCATCATGATGCTGTTGAGCACTTTACCTCCCTTGCTATCCTGGCACATGATAATCACTTCGCTCGCTTCGTCGTTGATGTACTTGTTGAAGAACACTCGCTGAGGATTCTTTCCGAGGGCATCATTCTCATTGAGCTTGCCGTAAAGGTCGGTAGTCAGCCTGTCATTGGTAGGACTCCAGAAAGCCAACTCCGCGTCTTCGCCATTTTCGCAGAGCATGATTATGCCGTTGGTGAAGGTGTTTACCACATTTACAGTGGACTCTTTCTCATAGAATATGCCGGTAGTATTGTCCACAGCCTTGAATTTCAGGGTGTGCTCACCAGGAGTAAGCGTCACTTTTATGTCGAGATCCTTGGTGCGAGAGAGGGTGTCGGCATGATAATAAGTCTGCTTGTCGTAGGTAATCCAGAAATAACTGAACGCATCCAGATTGCCAGTGGATGACACGACAGTAGGGGAGATGGAGAGTCTGTCATCTACATAGACATTGTCATAGACGTCGGCAATGCCGGAAATGACAGCCTCGTTCAGCGTATTGACAGAATCATTCGAGTCATCGCTGACGCAGGAAGCAAGCAGCATGACTGATGAAAGCATCAATATGGAAAAATATTTATTCATTGTCTGTTACTATTTATGAGTGGAAAGAAGTTTTCGTCACCATGGCAGATTACATTGGTGACCAGTCAGCAGTAATCCAGGTCTGGGTATCTTCGTCCCATACCGGAGTCTTCAGCAGGTAATTATACACCATGCGACCATAGGACATATAGTCGGATATCTGATTGTAGTCGAGCTTTTTAGGGAAGTCAAAGCCCTGAATCTGTATGCAGAGGCGATGCTTTGCCTTGGAGTAGGCACCATAATAGAGTGACAATGGCATCTTCCAGTAGGAAGGCTGGACGAGCTGGTTGGTGATGACAAGCTTGGCTTTCTGCCTGTCAGTATAGCCATTGTCGAAGTCAGCATTCGGCACGATGTCCAGTATCAGTGATACATCGCCGTTCTCCAACTGCTTGTCATAGACCTTCACAGTGGCATTGGCAGTCACTTCGCCAGGCTTTAGGGTCACAGATGTGGTGAGGTCAGAGTAATGCACGCCTTCCTTAGCGGTGGAAGCAGGATCTACGCTGATGGCTACGGTGCGCTCAGTGCCGGTCTTCTCTCCAATTATCATGATAGGAAGTTCCACTATGTCGCTCTCCACAGTGCCTGCGGCGAAAGAATAAGAGAGGCTGTCCTCATTGGTGAGAGTGCTGAAATATGCCTTTGCCTTCTCCTGATACACCAGATGGTCATTCTCGCTGCATGATGAAAAGGCAATGCAGAGGAATGTCGCCATTATAGATAAAAATGATATTTGTCTCATAGTAATCGTTCAATTATTGGAAATAAGTGTTGTCACTTGGGAGCGGCAGTACATATACAGCTTCCGGATTAGCCACGACAGCGTTGCTGACAGGGCTCTTGCTGGAGTTCAGACGCTTGTAGGCATAGAACAACTGTCCCTCGCCAATAAATTCCTTGGCATATTCCTGCAGCAGACGAGCCTTGAAATCTACGCCTTCGAGGCTCTCATTAGGCAGTCCGCGATGGTAAAGCAACTGATTGAGCCATGTCTCCCGGTCGCTTTCTGTAGCAGAAGTCTCTGCCAAAATCAGGTACATCTCTGACACTTTCAGCAAAGGAATGCGCTTGGAAGTGTTGTATTTAGAGAGGATATAGTAAGAGCCCGTATTCTCTATCCACCATTTCAGGCGGTAGTCCATATCGAGAGTGGTAGGGAATACCTTATTGATTGTGCTCTTGTTGGCTGCAAGGAAGTTGTAGTTATTGCTTGTCACGTAGAAATATTTCTCGGCTACGTTGTCTTTCAGTTCCTTACTTTCGAGTGCGAAAATATTCTCACTGACGAATCCATTGTCGTCAGAGCTCTGGATATCAGCGCTTGTGACTAATGGGAAGAGACCACTTTCGATGACTTCCTTGGCGCATAGACCAGCATTGTTGAGGTCCTCTGTCTTGCCACGATAGAGCAGGGCACGAGCTTTGAGGGCTGTGACAGCATAGTAATTGAGGCGATATTCGCGTCCTTTCAGCAAACCGCTGAGCGCATCAAGGTCATATTGCGAATGCTTAGGACCGTAAGGATCCACGTCCTTCAGGAGAGATTGCGCTGCAGTAAGGTCGGTGAGGATGCGTTCAAGGACTTGTTCCACTGTCAGTTGTGGATAAATCTGATTGGTGAAATGATCGACATAAGGGATAGCTTTCGCCTGAAGACCATCGGTCATGGAAGGAGATTTGGCAAACAGACGGAGCAAATCAAGGTGCATATAAGCACGAATGGCGAGTGCTTCGCCCTTGATTACTTCGTATTCACCCTCCATAAAGAGTCCTTTGTCACCGTCGATATGATCCAATATGTTGTTGGCATTGGCGATGACATTATACATATCCTTCCAGATGCCGTCTTTTCGAGCCTCTTCCGTAAGGTTTGAGTAATCGTAATTGGCAGCATAAGCGAAGTTATTGAGCGCAGTCTTGGCAGTGGAATAATACTGTCCGAGCACATCCATGTATGTCATAGTAAGCTGGCTGCCATAGAGATTTGTTCCAGCCATAGTGGCATAGCATCCTATTAGTGCGTCCCTGTAGCCTGTTCGGTTGGAGAGCATATCGTCTCCCTTGAGTTCTGACTTGGCAGTGACGTCAAACCAGTTCTCACATGAACTGATGCTGCAGGCGAGCAACAGCAAGCAAAGAATCTTATATATATTTTTCATGCTCTGTATCGTTTAGAATGTAAGTTGGACTTGGAGTGTGTAATGGTGGGAATAAGGATACGTTGTACCCATCTCACGGTGTATCGTAGAGGAATACATGAAGTCATTAGCCATAGCGGTGAGCTTCAGATACTGTGCTCCGAATGCCTTTATCCAGTCTCTGCGGAAAGTGTAAGAGAGGCTAAGGGAATTGCCAGAGAGCACATTGTCCTTCTCCACGAATCGTGATGTAGGTCTTGTCTTGGAGAGGTCGCTGATGCGCTTGTACTTTGCAGCGACGCCAGGAGTGGACCATCTGTCGTAGAGAGCTCTCTTGTCCACGTTTCCGAATGGATCCACATTCTCCACTTTATCCACCAAAGTCTGGTTGTAGGCATATCCGCCAAAGCGATAGTAGAAGTTGGCATTGAGCTCCCATTCCTTCCATATAGCATTGATGCCGAATGTACCAGCCAGTGTAGGGCTTGTAGTCTTGTAAGGCACGTAGTCTTCTTCGCTCCATGTGTTGGTCAGCGAGCCGTCTTTCTTGATGAATATCTCATTACCAGTGCCAGGGTCGATGCCAGCAGAAGGCACCACCCAGATGGCATTGATGGAAGCGCCTTCCTCGTAACGGACGTAAGGCGCGGTGCTGCCTGCTGCGTCAGACTTCTTATTGTAGGATGAGAGACCAGAGGAAATCTTCTTCAGTTCGTTGCGATAGTGCATACCATTGACAAACAGGCTGATGGCGCTGTTGCGGTCCTTATAGACGCAAGCCTTGACATTAAACTCATAACCCTTGTTTTGTGTCTCGCCAAGGTTTTCCTTATAGGATGTGAAACCAAGGTAATTAGCCATATCCACATCCACGAGCAGGTCCTTGGAACTCTCTATGAAATAGTTGAAATAGCCGGTAATCCTATGGTTGAGGAACTCAAAGTCGATGCCGAGGTTGGTCTTCTGTGTGCGCTGCCATTTGAGGTCATTGTTGCCGTATGCCTTGATTACGGCGCCGATATACTCCTGGTAAGCGAGGCTGCTGCTGTAGTTGTACATCAGCATTGACTGATAAGGATAGAAGCTCTGACTTCCAGTATATCCAGTGCTCAACTTTATGCGGAGCTGATTGATTATCTCATTGCCCTTGAGGAAATGCTCATTGTGCACGTTCCATCCCATACCAGCGCTCCAGAACTTGCCCCAACGGTTGTTACTGCCAAATACAGAGGAACCATCCACACGGATAGAACCATCTACAAAGTAGCGGTCGTCATAACTATAGTTTACGTTTGCCAGGAAGCCCATAAGGCGTGTGGTGGTGGCATAGCCCACTGGGTGGTCGCCTTCCTTGAATCCACCTCCGAGAGAAGGGTGGTCCAAAGACTGGTTAGGATAGCCATAGACGGTGTAAGCGCTATAGTCGTTGGACGTCTCCTGGATGTTCCAACCGCCATTTACGCTCACTGCGTGCTTGCCAAAGAGCTTGAAATATGACAGGATAACGTTGCCGTCATAGGAATTAGTAGTGGTGTTTCCCTTGAAATAGCTACCCTTATTCTCTGTAAGACCGATGAAATCAGTATGGTCTGACGGCTTGAAGATGTCCGTTTGTCTGTTTTGTCTCTCGATGGAGAAATTGCCTTTGAGCTTCAGTCCCTGCATGATGTCCCATTCCACGCTGAAATCATTCTTGAAATCATCATAGACGGTCTTGTCCAATGTATGCAGCGAAGCATTAAACATAGGATTGGTGACGAGGGTAGTACCTGTGCGAGTGGAGTATTTGTAGAGCGTATCCTTGATATGTCCCGTAGCATCAGTAGGGGAATAGTAAGGATTCAGCTTGGCATATACGTCGAAACTGCCATAAGGCGAATTGTTTGCAGTCACCTTATCGTATGTCAGATAGTCCTTGAAGCGTAGGTTCTTGTATGTATATTGGAACTTCAGTCCGGTGCCGATGCGGTCACGGTTAGAGCCTTTCATCACTCCGGAATTGCCGTTGTAGTTGAGGTCCACTCCATATCTGAAGCTGTCATTTCCTCCTTCCACCAGGATGCTGTGCTTATTGGTCAGTCCCACGGACTTCAGAGGCTTTGACAGCCAGTCGGTGTCAATGCCTTGCTTCACCAGTTTGAGGCGCTCGTTGTAGTCGGCGAGGTAATCTTCCTGCACGTAAATGGCGTTGCTGCCGTCATAAAGTCCAGCCAGACGTTCATACTCCAGTTTCTCCGAAGCATTGAGCAGATTGTAGGCGGAGAGGTCTGCCACCTCAAAGTCAAGGCTTCCGGTGTAGTTGAGGCGCAGTTTGCCTGACTCTGGCGACTTGGTGTCAATGATTACTACGCCATTAGAAGCGCGTGAACCATAGATAGCTGTCGCTGAAGCATCCTTGAGAATGGATATGCTTGACACGCGGTTAGGGTCAAGGTCATAGATCTTCTCCACGCTTACCTCGAAACCGTCGAGGATAAAAGTAGGAAGATTGGAGCTTCCTTTATATTCAGAATTGAGATTTGTCACGTCAGTAGTAGGCAAAGAGTTGACACCACGCACCTGTACGTCAGGCATACTGTTAGGGTCGGAGCCCATTGCCACATTGTCCACCACCTTGAATGAAGGGTCGATGGCAGAGAGAGTGCTGAGCACGTTCTTGTTAGAGATAGCACGAAGTTCTTCACCAGTATAGCTTGTGGCAGCTCCGGTGAAGGTCTGCTTGCGCTGAGTGTAATATCCTGTCACCACAACTTCCTCTATTGCAGACTCATTGTCCATCACCACGTCCTGCTTTATCGTGGATGTGCCGGCGGCAATGGCAATGTATTTGGTTTTCATTCCTACGTAAGTGAACTTCAGGTCGCAGCCGCTGGAAGGAATCTTGAATGTGTAATGACCGTTCTCATCAGTGATGGTGCACACCCTTGAGTCGCCAATGCAGACAGGAACACCTGGAAGAGCATTGCCAGCATCATCGCGCACCACTCCAATGACTGTGCGCGGACGCTCATCTACAGCCTTGCGAAGCACGATTATGGTATGCCCCTCGATGTCATACGTGCATTTATATCGCCCGAGCACTTCGTTGAGCACTTCGCGCATCGGCTTGTTGTTTACGTTGACATTCACTTTTGTCATCGTCTTTGCCAGGTCACTGTTGATTACGAAATTGTAACCAGTCTGCTTCTTCATCTGTGTGAAGACCTGACTGATAGTGGCTGACGTGACGTTGAGTGTCACATTCTCGCTCTTTGCCTTTTGTGCCATTGCTGCAGGACTGCCAATTACGAGTCCGATGGCAATGAAAAAAACGGAGAGGAGATACTTTCTCAGTTTAATTTTCATAAGTTGTGTTATTGTTTAGTATATAAGAGAAATATCAATATTTAATATTGTTGTTTAGTGTTTTTGTTGTTTTGTTGTCTGGTTGCTTTGTTGTTTAGCGTTTTTGTTGTTTTGTGTTTAGTGTTTTTGTTGCTTTGTTGTTTTGTTGTCTGGTTGCTTAGTTAATTGCATTGTTTATACATTCAACAAAATCACTAAACAACCAAACAACAAAACCACAATATTACCTGTTTCCTGAAGCACCTACCGTAATGACATCTGAGGTCACTCGCATCTTGGTGCCAGTGGATTTCTCAAGGGCGGAGATGATATTCTCAAGGCTCTCGTAGCGGTCGAGCTCGCCATTGAAATGTATCTTGCGCAAACTGTTGTCTGTAAACTTTATGCTCTTGCCATGCCATCTGCCCACTACGTCGAGCAACTTGTCGAGCGGACAATCATTGAAGGCGAAAGAGCCTGTGTTCCAGGAAGTAAACGGCGTGGTATCTACTTGCTTTATCTTAGGTACCTCAGCATCGTGTGCCACTACAGCGAGATCGCCAGGCTTAAGCATATACTCCTCCTTGTTATGCGGAATAATGCTGATGCTGCCTTCCACGAGCACCACTGCGAGCCCTTTGCTGCGTATGCCGTAAGCGCCAGGAGAGTCGTTGGAATCATAGCGAGTGTTGACATCAAACTCGGTGCCGTATTCCTTTACGTCGCCATAGCGGGTGTGGACGATGAATGGATGGCGTTTGTCCTTTGCCACAAAGAAATAAGCCTCTCCCTCAAGCACCACCTCACGGCTGTCGCCTGTGAAGGCAAGAGGGTAGGTCAGCGAACTATTATAGTTCAGATGCACTCGTGTGCCGTCTGGCAAAGTCATCCAAAATTCCTTGTCATGGTAGGTTATGATGTCGGCATATATATCGTCCGACATGCTGAGTGACTGGTTGTCGCTCAGAGAGTTGTAAAGGTTGTTGAGGCCATTGTCGTCAGTGACGCTTGCCTTAGCAGCCGGAGTGGAAGAGTCTTTGCGGCGTATAATCACCTCGGCATCCGACCTTCCGCTCTCGATAGAGGTGCGCCTTGCCATCATCGTGGCTTCATCTATCTGCGGCATTACCACTTTAGTGTAGTCCGCCCACCACTGATTGCCCAGCATAAAGGCGAAGATAGCAACGGCGGCAATGCCTGCCACCTTCAGCCAGAGGGCGATAGATCTGTGTTTTTCGTTATCATCCTCCTCTTCCGTAAAGCCTTCTTCGCTTACGGAAGTGGAACATTTCTCCCCTGTCATTTCATTTCCGGCCATGATCCATGTCGGTTCTACCTTGTTATCCTCTTCCTCCTTAGCCGAGTTGTTGCCACTGATAATGCTCATGTTATCTTGTTCGAATGGATTACCCATTACGCTGTGGCTCTTAGGGAGGGAATAGATGGAGAGCATATCCCTTCGCTTCAGGAAGTCCTTCATCAATTTCTGATTGTGAGGATCCTCCATCCAAGCATCCAGCAGACGCTGTTCTTCGTCTGTTATCTGCCCAATCATGCTTCGAGCAAGTATATCCAATATGTCTTTTCCTTGATACATTTTCTTCAATCTTTTTATATAAGTAGGTAATCAAAATTATTTTGATAATGAATAGATAATTATAATAATAATTCTGATCACCTACTTAAAATACGACCGAAGTGTAAGAAAGTATAACGCAAAAACAATACTTTTTCCGTTTTTTCTCTATTTTTTCTTACAAAGTTAAGTTCTGACGTTGGCTTGCAGGGTAAGCTTACTATATAAAAAAACTCTGCAATACTATATATAAATAGGTATAAAGACGTAAAAAGACCACTGACTTAGAATAAATATAAGTCAGTGGTCTCGGTGTTTCAAGTGCGTGTTAATACCATTTAGTGCGTATTGATAGTTTCCTCTAACTTCATGATTGCAGTTCCCAGGAAGGATATATTGTTGCCTGGCATATAAAGGAGACTGTTGCGTAGGAGTTTGGCGGCACGCTGTTTCAATTCAGGATTAGCCTTGCTGAGCGCAGCGCCCATGCCATTCAACAGCGTGAAATTGTCGTCCTTGCATTTCGTTGTCATGTTTTTTTCTACGGCATCTATATATTTGCTCATGTCGCCACTGGCATAAGCGTCGCATACTTCCAGGTAACCTTGGTAGGAAGGTTTCTGGAATACGTTGAGAGTGATGGCCTGCTGACGGAAGCGTGCGTATGAACTTGAATCGAAAGGTTTGTAGAAGTTCAAGATGTTTGCCACTTCACGGGTGTATGCTTTGGTAAGGATGGAATCTACATCAGCGCGTACAGACTTGCTGGCTTTGTCGCGGTTGGCAAAGAGATACTGCATCTTTTCGTCGGCAGTGTTGTCGCAGTAGGACTTGTATAAGAAAAAGTTGTCGGCAGAGAGACGCTGTTTGTTGTTTAGACCATCAAAGTATTGCTTGACGATAGTGTCTATTTGATTCATCTTCTCTTTACGCTTTTCATACGACATGGCGCCTTCCTGTGCCAGCAGACCTACATAAGCCTTGATGAGATTCGGAGTACGCTCACCGTTGTTGTAGCGTTCACGAATCTTCTCAGGTGTAAATTCGGCTTTGCGCAGACGGTCCATGTCTGCGATGAAAGACTCTGCTGAACCGCCACCCACTTTGCGGTTTACTTCCGTACCGTCAGCATTGAAGATGATAAAGGTAGGATATGCCTGAAGGTTAGAACGATTTACGAGATCTGCCTCTTCCTTTTCAGCGTCATATTTCACGCATACGAACTTGTCGTTCATGAAGTCTCCCACTGCCTTTTGAGGGAAGATAGTGTTTGCCATGTATTTACATGGACCGCACCATGAGGTGTAGAAATCCACAAAGATGAGTTTCTTCTCTTTCTTAGCTGCCTTCTGGGCTTCTGCAAAAGAGATGTGACGGAAGTTTGTCTGTGCCATGGCTGTGAGTGAAAGCATTGCCATAGCGATAAGCATTGTAAGTTTTTTCATATTGGTTGTTGGTTATTGGTTGTCGGTTATTGGTTGTCGGTAATATAGCAATAACAAATCAAAAAACCGACAACCAACAATCTGTTATTTTAATCCTGCTCTGTAGCGCTGGTCTGCGAAATGGAAGTATGGCGTACGCTCTTGACATAACCCGTTCCACTGCAACTAATATCTGGTGTGCCATCAGGCATACCACCAATCATAGGATAGAAACGGAGGGTATAGTTTTGACCTTTCTGTGTTCCGATGATGAGTCGCATATTCTTTGCTTCTCCATAAGCATTGCATGAGATGTAAGAAATCTTCTCATTCGGGTCAAGACCAGAGAATGAGAGTTCGGTCTCTTCACTGTTCATGATATTGTAGGCATATACCTTGTTAGCATCAAGACAGTAGATGAAACTTGCTCCAGAAAAGCATACGGTGTAGTCGGAAGCCTTTGCAATGTGTGTATTAGGCAATAAGTCCACATCGCTTGCTAATGATGCTCCAGAAAAATTCATCGTGATGGTAAGCAGTTTGCGAGCTCCAGTAGCATCCTTAAGAATGAAGAAAGCTTGGTCGGCACTATTACGTCCACAGTCTAAACATTTGAATCCAGAGTAGTTTATGTTCGTTTGAAAAGTGCTTCCGTTATAATCGGAGTAGTAGAATGACTCTCCATTTTCATCCCACACCACTGTGCAATAGGTACCGCCCACAAAGAATCTGCTTCCGCTCTTGATAGGGGAGTCTCCATACATGCCTGATCCGGCACCGGATGTGGTGGAAGCATATTGTGAGCGTATGCCCTTGCTGGTAGTGAAGAAAATACTAAAGAGTCCACTTGAGAAACCGTATGGTATCTCATCATCATCAAGACTGCCAGCATATAGCATATTGGTGCGATTGAATATCTCGGAGAAATCATTGGTGCTGAAAGCCTTGAATTCCCCGTTCTCGGTGGTGGCAGAGACGAGATTGCATGCTTTGAATTGTCTGTTGTTGTCGGTATAACTATGATTGAATGCGACACCCATAGCCAATGGTTTGCCTTTCAACGCAGTGCCCTGTACGGCTGTGAGAATATTCTCATTCAAGGCACCATCCTTATCCATACACATGTCGAAGTCAGTGTTGCCGTCCGCTGTCTCCTTCAGGATGTAATATCCGTCAGACAAGGTGGTAGTGGTCTGGAGAATTGTTTTTTCGTAGGTCTGGATACCGTTGGGAGCTGTCACACGCAATGCGAGGGTATATGCCTCTGGCTGTAGGTTTACCTCATAGTGCAGGTTCTGTGATGTGGATATCAATTCCATTTTCCCGATATCGAAGTCCTTTCCCGTGCCGTGATAAATGTCGTAATACGAATCATTAAGGTTATTGTTTTCAGAGTTTTTATATAAAAGCCATTCGTATTTCAGTTCGCTTTTATCAAATGAAGACTCCACTAAGGGCTTGATGTCGAGGTAATTTCCGCAATATGAAACTGCGGTATAGCCTTCTTTGTCGATGCCACTGATGCTTATATTTCCTGGGTCTTTCGTTGCCTCGGTGCTGTCATCATTGGTGCATGATGTGAAGCATAGTGCGGTGGCAAGGCATGATGTCATTGCCACGGCAAAGGCTTTATCGGTGTATGCAGATAGTCTTTTCATATAATCAAAGATTTAGAAATTATAGATATGCTTCCCATTTGAATTTTATAAGAGTGCCGTCAGCTTCGGAAAGCGGAGCGTCGGGATGCTCTTTATTATACTTCACCTTGGCGCGGGCTACCTTCTCAGCGAGATAGAACACATAGTTTGTGTCGCTTGATGACATAATCTTCCCGATAAAGTTGTCATCGAAGGGTTGGCCAGTGACGTCAATCATAAATTGATGCGCTACAGGACCCCATTCGGTGAAGTAATAATTGATATAGCGTTCGTCCCATTGCGTAGGCTTAGCAAGCATGTCGGAGATGGTAATTCTCTTCTCTTGATAGAATGGGAAACCGCTCTTGAATTCACTATTCTCCTCGATGCCGATGTGAAGGTTATACACTTGTGACGCAAGACTTTTATCGCGAAGTAACACAACGGGGAAAATGGCTGACACGCTGTCTGCTTTCAGGATGTAATACTGTGACAATGACGGGTCGTTAAGGGCTATAAAGTGCTTGCCTGCCACGGCATCGTTATCCTCTTTCATCACCTGGGAAATGCTGAAAGGACGGTCCTTGGCGGAAGGCTTTCCCATTAGCGTGACTTTTGCCCAGATTGTGTCTTGCTGAAGTCCACCAGAATAGACGAATGAATAAGCCTCTACAGGAATACGATCCTCAGAACTAATATAGTCATCACCGAGATCGAAGTTGAGACGGGCTACAGAATCCTGATAAGTAGGGAGGTCTTCACTGCATGAAAGGATGGAGAATATGCTGCAAAAGGTAAGGGACAGCATTGTGGTTCTGCCCAGTTTGATATATCTTGTTTTTTTCATAACTGTTGGAATTTGAAGTTATTACAGTATGATTACTTGGCATTGTTGCCTTGTTTGTCGTCAGACATCTCCGTGTCAGGTAGCGGAATCTCATAGTCTTTCTCTGAGACCGCATTGCTGTGCCATAGTATCGTGCTGCTGCAAAGGCGCTTATATACGTAGAACATCGCTCCTTCACCTATCATCTCCCTACGGTATTCCGCCAGGATGACGGCTGGAATCTGGTCTAATGAGGTGAAAGCGTCTGCCGTCAGCAATACATTGTGAGAGCGCATATATTCTGAGTAGAGCGAGTTTGCTTTGCTGAGCTCAGTCGATGTCTCTATTGCCATGAGGTAAACCTCCGACAATCGTATCATTGGAATAATGAGATTATAGTTGATATTTGCTTTTGTTCCATTATCGGAGTTTGAGTTCCAGTAATACTTCGTGAGCACTTTGCCCTGTGCGCCCTGCACACTTGTGCACAAGCGCCACCATCTTGCATAGCGATTGTCAGAGGCAATGGTCTGTCCGGAATATAGTTCATCAATCTGAGCTGTTGATAGTGCGAGCGTATAGTCTGTAAGTCTTGCCAAAGGAAAGCATTGGTTTGTATAGGTCAAAAGGTCATATTTGCTTAGAGAGAATATGTTTTCGCCAGGAAGGCAAGGGTAGGCAGTGGCATTGGCTTCCATTGGAAGATTGTAAAGACCTGACAATTCCACCACTTTCTCGCCACGGTCATTCTTGGCATTGATGATATCCATAGCAATGTCGTGGGCATTCTGCTTCTCTCCACAGTAAAGGGCAAGCCTTGCCTGCATGGCACGTACAGCCCAGTAGTTGAGGCGCATACGGCGATAGTAGAGGTATTCCTCCTGGAGAGTCGGTACATTGTCGCCTAAACGCATTGTCTGGTTGAATGAATAGGTGGTATATACCGGGTCATTAGCTTTTAACAAAGCCTCTGCTTTGGCAAGGTCCGCCTTTAGCTTATCGACATATTCTGTAAATGTATAATATGGAGGAATGTCATAGATGGTTGTACTCTCATTGTAAGGCAGTGAAATCTGCTTGGTGGCATTCTGCGGAATCTGGCCGAAAAGCCTCAGAATATCAAACTGGCAATAGGCACGGATGGCATGGCATTCGCCCTCAATGACGGCACGAAGGGCAGGGTCGGAGATGACATTGCCGTTGGTTTCCAGATTCTTTAGAATGATATTTGACTGCAAAACCGTTCTGAAAAGTTGCTGATAAGAACTCTTTATCAGAGTCTTGGCGTTCTCATTGGTGTAATTGAAGTTTTCTATGTTCTTCAGCACTTCGAGTGTCGATGACGCAGAAAGCCCGAGATTCCAGTAATTGGCGAGTGCATCAGTCATGTAAAAGGTGAGGTTTTTGCCGTAAGCACTTTGTGCTGCCATGAGTTCATAGCATCCTGTGAGTGCATCCTGGAAGCCTTCTTTCGTCTCGAAGAGTTCCTTTTCTTTTGCTACAGTCTCGCTTTTGACGTCGAGAAAGTCGTCACAACTGGTAAGTGTGCCGATGCTTACGGTTGCGATGGCGCAGAAAGCAGAGGATGCAAGGACGGCTTTGCTTATGTATCTTGTTAGGTTCATGATTTTTAATGTTTTAATGGTGCATGGATAATAGAGCATAATCAGAATATGAGTTTCATATATCCCTGGATGTTACGTGCGTAAGGATAGGATGTTCCGCGTTCCTGCTTGACTGTGGATACATAGAAGAGGTCACTGGCATTGGCGCCGAAAGTGACACTGGTCAGTCCAGCCTTGCGTAGCCAATGTGACGTCAAGCGATATTGCAGGCTTACTGAAGAGAGCGAAATGGAATTATTGTCAAAGACATAGCGTGAAGTTGCCTTTGGCTTGTTGTAGCCTATCTTTGTATAGAACGAGTTGTCGCCAGGTTTCATCCAGCGGTCTTTGAGCACACGTGCATCGACATTGCCACTCATAATGTCTGCCCAGTTCACTTCTACTTTGTCCAGCAAGGTGGAATTGTACATCTGTCCGCCCCAGTAACAGGAGAATGCCACGTTGAGCTGCCAGCCTTTCCATTGCACGAGGGAATTGATAAGGCTGCGGTATTTTGGGTCTGACTGTCCGCAGTATTGCTTGTCAGAGGCTTTCCACACATTGGTGAGCGTTCCGTCTTTCTTGACGAAGACTTCCTCTCCCGTAGCAGGATTGATGCCATTTGACTTTACTGCGTAGATGCCGTTGAGCGGATACCCCTCAAAGAAAAGTGAAGATATGTCGGCACCAGTCTTCATGTAAGACTCATTTTGTGCCTTTATAGCCTCAGAGAGCTTGGATATCTCGCTGTGATTATATGTCAACTGCGTGGAAATCATCCAGTTTAGTTGCTTTTCATGATTACGTATGATATATCCAGAAAGCATTGCCTCCCAGCCATAATTCTTCACTTCACCAATATTGGACGCATACTGTGATATGCCGAGCGCTAACGGAGTGTTCATATATGAGAGCAGATTGCTGGTGATTTTGTTGTAATAGTTAAACTCTCCACGTATTCTATTCTCGAAAAAGCCAAATTCCATTCCTACATTGAATTGCTTGGTGGTCTGCCAAGTAAGGTCCGGATTGCCCAATCCGTTGAGGATTGCACCGTTCCAGAGATAATATCTGTTTGTGGTATCGTAGGTAAATGATGTCACGGCACCACTGTTGCTTGACAATGCCACTCCGGTCTCTCCGTATGAGGTTTTCAATCTGAGGTTGCTGATTACGTTAAGATGGCGTATAAACTTCTCATTGTGGAGATTCCATCCAAGTCCTACACTCCAGAAAGGGGAGTATTTCTTGTCTGTACCATATTCCGAACTGCCGTCAATGCGGTAAGAAAAGTCGATGAAGGCACGGTTGTCGTAGGTGTAGTTCAGGTTGCAGGTGAAGCCAAGGCGGTGGGTCTTGTCATCGGAACTTGATGGCTTGCTGCCTTCTGCGTATTGCACGGCATTGCCTATATTATTGAGATTCTGATTGAAAAAGCCTTCAGCTGTGTATGCTTCATAACTTGTCTTGCTGGAATAGATTTCATAATTGAGACCGGCATAGAGCTGGTGAACGTCGTTTACAACTTTATTATATGACAGAGTCAGCGTACCACTGAGCATTGTGGCGCGACTATATTTCTTGTAGTACGAGCCTTTGCGTGTGATATCGTCATTGGTGTAATTGACAAATTTGCTGTGACCTGGAGGGTAAAATAGGTCAGTATCGCTGTAGTTGGAAGAAATACCAAACTGTCCGCGAAGTATTAGCCCATCAATGATGGTCCAGTCCACTGCGAGATTGTTGGAGATGTCATGATATCCGCTTTCATCCTTGATGTTGAGGCTGGCATTGTAGAGAGGGTTCTCCTTGTCGTTTTGTGTCATGTAGAAGTTTGGCAGATATTTGATGATATTGCCATTGGTATCGTAAGGAGAGTAGTAAGGCTGCATCTTTGCGTATGTGGAGAATGAGCCGTATGGAGAATTTTTTGATTTATTGTATCCTATTGAGGTATAGTTGCGTATGGAAATGTTGTCCTTGTTGTACATCAGGGTGATGCCACCACTGAAATTGTTTCGCTCAGACCCTTTCATTGCGCCCGTCACATTATTGTATGACAGGCTGACACCCCATCGGAACTCATTTGCGCCACCTTCCAGACGAAGCTTGTAGTTTTGTCCGATACCGGTATGTACAGGCTTTGAGAGCCAGTCTGTGTCGATGCCGGACTGCACGAGGGCGAGTTTGTCGGCATAAGCCTGCTGTCTCTTGAGTTGTGTCTCCTGCTTTGCGGCACCATACAGACCGATGGAACGCTCCAGTTCGAGTTTGTCCGTAGCGTTGAGAAGGTCGTAGGAAGTGAGGTCCGGCACTTCAAGCTGGATGCCAAGCTCTGCCTGCACCTTCAGTTTTCCTTTCTCCGGGCGCTTCGTTGTCACGACGATGACGCCGTTGGCACCACGCGAACCATAGATGGCTGTGGCGGAAGCATCCTTCAGGATGTTGATATTCTCTATCTCGTCATCATTGTAGTCCATCAGTTTGGTGAGGGAAATCTCAAAGCCGTCAACGATGATAAGCGGAGTATTGGCAGAATTGGAGGCATTCATGTTGTACTCCTGCACGGAAGTAGGGAGCGAAGAGTTGCCTCGCATATTGATGTCAGGGAGATTGTTAGGGTCTGAACCATTTAGATTGTCAATGGCAAAATTGAGAGAAACATCAGCGTTTTTGAGCGTCTGAAGCAGGTTTTGACCTCTATGTAGTTCAAGGTCTTGCTTGGAAATGGTGGAAACTGCACCTGTATAACTCTCTTTTGCTTTATTGAAGATACCTGTCACTACTACTCCTGTGAGCTCTTTAGTGTCTTCCATAAGAGTAATCTGCATATCTTGACGCAAAGGCAGTGTGGCAGTCTTCATGCCTATGTAAGACACTTGTATCTTCATGTCCCCAGACATATAATAAGGAAAACTGTAAGCTCCATCCAAGTCGGTGACTGTCAATATCTGCGTGCCAAGCACTTTAACTTGTGCTCCGATGACAGGTTCGCCGTGCTGATCTTTGACATAGCCACCGTATGACTGCTGTTTGCCAGAGTTTTTCTTGCTATTCCGCAATGTCACAGTGATGAATTTTCCATCGACCTTATAGCTTAGTGGCTTGTCCTTGAGTACAAAGTCCACTATTTCAAAGAATTTTGCGTTTTTCACAGTTCCATTGACCTTGTAATTCTGCACATCATCATAGGTGAATAGAAACTTATAGGCGGACGACTTCTCCAGTCGGATGAAGACAGATGGCAAACTTTCATTCCGGAATGTCATGGTGAGGCGAGTGCTTTTATCTTGTGCACCTGCCTGTATGACCGATAGAATCAAGACTGCCATTGCGAAAATTATTTTTCTCATAAGCGAGTATTGGTTGAGGTTAATAAAAATATTTGCTTTTATTCCCTATTACGTAACAACGAGCAAAAAGGTTACGAATTGTGTAGAAAAAAATGATTTTTGTCTGCATTTTCTTCGTTTTAAGCGCAAAAATGCTGGGAAAGTAGAAAAAATAAAGGGGAGAAATTTGCTTTTTCTAAACAAAAACGCTTAACTTTGCAAGCGCAATGACTGAAACCTCAGATTTCGACGAACTGTTCCGCCAGTATTATGAGCCGCTCTTTCATTTCGCTCATCAATTTATCAGCGATGATGAAGATTGTCACGATATCGTAAGTTCGGCTTACGAGAGCGTGTGGAACAACTTTGCCTCTATAGAAAAGGATTTCGCCAAGAGGTATCTCTATGCCATAGTGAAAAACAAAGCCATAGACTTCCTGCGAAAGAATAATAATCGACGCAACTACGTGAAGTATGTCTCTGTCATAGGAGAATATGAGATTTCGTCTGAAAGACTTGGCGAACGGGACGACGAACTGAAGATAATACGCAGAATACTCGATGACCTCGGCTCACCGACAGGCGAAATCCTGCGTGCGTGCTACATAGAGGAAAAAAGTTATAAGGAAGTGGCGGAAGAGAGAGACATAAGCATTGCCACCGTGAAAAAGCACATTGTCAAAGCCCTGAAATACATCCGCGAAATTAAAAAAACATTAAAATCGTAACCTGATATTATTCTCATACGTAATAGAAATAGGACAATAATGGAAAAAGAGCACGATATAAGGAATATGGAAGAGGCACTTGACATCTTTGAGCAAGCGCAAGACCTCACTCCTGAGCAACTCACCGCACTGCAAGACGACGATGAGTTGCAGGAAGACGTTGCCCTTATCCATGCCGTCAAGGAGGCTTTGCAGACAGAAAACTCTATGGACGTGGAGGCAAGGCTCAGACAGTTTCACGCAAAAATGGAAAAAGAGCCTACCGCAAAGCCGTCAAGCCATCGCAGACGCAATCTGTTCATCGCTTCTATTGGCATTGCAGCGGCTGTAATAGCAACCGTATTCTTCCTGCATATTGACGGAAAAGAAGGGACTGACCCTGCGACAGATGCAGTTCTTACTGCCGAAAACCTGCGTAAAGGCATCACCGTCACCACCAATGCTGACGGAAAGATGACCGTGGCTGGCAAGGGAACGCAAGCAGAGAGCATATCAATATCCGATTTCCAGAAGGTCCTTGCCGAGGTGGGAGTGGCGGAGAAAGTGACACTTGACGTGCCTTCTGGAGCATCGGCAGACATCACCCTTCCTGACGGAACTGTGGTATATATGCACCCAGGAGCAAGAATTATCTTCCCAAACCGATTTACTGGCGACAAGAGAGAAGTGGTGTTTGAGGGCGAAGCCTATTTCAAAGTGGCGCATGACCCTGCCCATCCTTTCGTGATAACATCAGGAAAGATGCTGACGACGGTGCTCGGCACTGAGTTTAATATATCCACCAATCGTTCCGCAGTAGTGCTCGTCAACGGCAGCGTGAGCCTTCGCCAGACGGAAAGCGGTGCTCATGTGCTTCTGCGACCTCATCAGGAGGCTGTGCTTTCGGGCGACAATGCAGAGTTTTCTGTCTCAGAAGCTGATGTGACACCTTACGAGTTTTGGCGTGACGGCTATCTCTATTTCGAGCAGGCAGAACTGAAAGAGATCATGGAGACCATAGGCAGGAATTTCAATATGTCCGTCATCTTCCGCAATGACGAAGCGATGCATTACCGTATGCGCTTCATAGCCCAGCGCAACAACGGCGTCGAAACCGTCGTAAAGGCTATGAACGATATGGGCAAAGTTCAGGTGTATGTCAAGGGAAGCACGATATATGTGGAATAGTTGTTTTGTTGTTTAGTTGTTTAGTTGTTTGTCAGGGTGTCCAGTTAACCGTTCCAAATTCAGTTAGCTTTTCTGAATATCTTGGT
>SAMEA104315429__coassemble_362_pt1 | contig 42956 bp, 29 predicted proteins | sample SAMEA104315429__metabat2_high_PE_009 | metagenome-assembled genome bin SAMEA104315429 (sample SAMEA104315429) | gut metagenome | biome: Monkey gut; feature: monkey-associated habitat; material: faeces | place: China | collected 2013
GCATATCTACCCTCTCGAAGATGAATGCCCAAGGCACATCTGTCACCTTGCCTATTATCTCGGAGTTCATGAGGTTTCCGAGGCGAATGAAGCACGCTGTGGTAGGCACTGCGATGGATATCGTGTCAACGACAAACCATGCATTCATCTTCATGTTTCTGCAATAGAGCAGCAATGCGATGATGATGCCTAAGGTACCTCCGTGGGAGGCAAGTCCTTCATAGCCAGTGAAATGCCATGAACCGTCGGCAGTGAAGCGTATTGGCAGCAGCATCTCCACCATGTGCTGTCCTGATGAGAGGAAATAGCCAGGCTCGTAGAATATGCAATGCCCGAGGCGTGCTCCTATGAGTATGCCTATGAAGCAGTAGAGGAAGAGCGGATCGAATTTCTCGTCAGCCACTTTCTGCACTTTATAAAGGTGCTTCACGATGAGGTATGCCAGCAGCAGGCCGATGAGCCAGCATGTGGAGTACCATCTTATTGCTATTGGACCCAGATGGCAGATGATAAGATCTGGATTCCAGGAGATGAATAATTCATAATTCATAATTCATAATTCATAATTTGTAATTCATAATTCATAATTCATAATTCATAATTCATAATTATTGAATCATAATAATTAAATCATAATAATTAAATCATAATTCTTATTTATTGCATACTGTATTTTTAACTATACTTGTAAGAATTTTGATTAGTTCGATATTATCATTTATTATGGAGTCAAATGACAAGTCATCTATGTAATCACTTTCATGCAATAATTCAAGCCAGTATTCTGTTTCACTTGCTTCTTTTAATGCTATATTCATCTTAGCTCTGAAATCTGCAGTGGTCTGTGCCCTTAATGCCTCCTTTATATTTGCACCTACACTTGTCCCGCTTCTGAGAACTTGTTTTGACAAGACGTATTCTCTCGTTTCTGCGTTTATAGTAAGGTACTTATAGAGTTTTATTATGCGTAGAGCGAACTCTTTGCTTTTATCTCTAATAGGATTATAGTCTTTCATAAGCTAACATAATTATGCATTATGCATTATGAATTATGCATTATATTAAACATTAAAGCGGAAGTGCATGATGTCTCCGTCCTGCACTACGTATTCCTTTCCTTCAATGCCGAGCTTGCCAGCTTCCTTGATAGCAGCTTCAGATTTATACTGCATATAGTCGTCGTACTTGATTACCTCTGCGCGGATGAAACCCTTCTCGAAGTCGGTGTGGATGACGCCAGCGCACTGTGGAGCTTTCCATCCCTTCTTGAATGTCCATGCCTTTACCTCCATTTCACCAGCAGTGATGAATGTCTGGAGATTGAGCAGAGCGTATGCCTTCTTGATGAGACGGTTGACGCCGCTCTCTTTGAGTCCAAGTTCTTCGAGGAAGAGCTTCTTGTCCTCATAGCTGTCAAAGCCAGCGATGTCTTCCTCAGTCTTGGCAGCAACAACCATTGATTCAGCGCCTTCTTCCTTAGCGAGCTCCTCTACCCTCTTTGTCCATTCGTTGCCGTCTTTTGCAGAAGCTTCATCGACATTGCAGACATAGAGCACAGGCTTGGAAGTGAGAAGGAAGAGATTGCGTGCAGCTTCCTGCTCATCCTTGCTTTCAAATTCCACTGTACGGGCGTTCTTACCCTGAGAGAGACACTCCTTATATGCGTCGAGCACAGCGAGTTCCACCTTTGCTTCCTTGTTTCCAGCGGATGCTGTCTTCTGAGTCTTTGAGTAACGGCTCTCGATGGTTTCGAGGTCCTTGAGCTGGAGTTCGGTGTCGATGATTTCCTTATCGCGTATTGGGTCGATGGTGCCGTCAACGTGGGTGATGTTTTCATCGTCAAAGCAACGCAATACGTGGATGATAGCGTCGGTCTCACGAATGTTTCCGAGGAACTTGTTTCCGAGTCCTTCACCCTTTGATGCGCCTTTCACGAGTCCGGCGATATCTACTATCTCACAGGTGGCAGGAACGATTCTGCCAGGATGTACTATTTCAGCGAGCTTAGTGAGACGCTCGTCAGGTACTGTTATCACGCCTACGTTAGGCTCAATTGTACAGAAAGGAAAGTTTGCTGCCTGCGCCTTTGCGCTTGAGAGGCAGTTAAAGAGCGTTGACTTACCTACGTTTGGCAGTCCAACGATACCACATTTCAATGCCATTTTCTTTTATTATTGTTGTTATTTCTATTCTATTGTTATATTATCGGGCGGTAACGCGCCCGACACGGTGGCGGGTTCTTGAATGAAGAATGAAGAATGAAGAATGAAGAATGGCTTGCGCCCTTGCTTATTCTTGATTCTATCGGGCGGTAACGCGCCCGACACGGTGGCCATTTCTCTTGCTTCTGTCTTTAGAAGAGGGCTTTGACTATTGCCTGCACTTGCTCTGTGCGGGTCATTGTGTAGAAATGGAGGATTGGGAATCCAGCCTTCAGGAGGGCTTCTCCTTGACGTATAGCCCACTCTATTCCTACTTTCTTCACGTCAGTGTTGTCTTGACAGGCAATGACTTTCTCCACGAGTTCCTGTGGCAGATCTACTGCGAAGGTCTGCGGAAGGACGGTCAACTGTGTCTTAGTGGCGAACGGTTTGAGACCTGGGAGTATCGGAACGTGGATTCCGGCTTTGTCGCATTCGTCGCGGAAGCGGATGATACGCTCGGCATCATAGCATATTTGTGTAGCGATATACTCTGCTCCAGCGTCAATCTTCTGCTTGAGATAGCCCATGTCGGTGAGCATATTTGGCGATTCCACGTGCTTCTCTGGATATGCAGCCACACCGATGCAGAAGTGGCTGTTGTGACGTGTGTTAGGCTCGCCGTCGATGAAGCGTCCTGCATTCATGTCCACTATCTGCTTTACGAGTGCATCGGCATGCGCCAAGCCTTCAGGATGTGGGCGGAATCGTGAGTCGCCGTGCATAGCATCGCCTCTGAGAGCCAGCACATTATGTATGCCGAGGAAGTCGAGGTCGATGAGGGTGTCTTCGATGTCATAGCGTGACTGACCGCCACAGATGACGTGTGGCACCACCTCAATGCCGTATCTCTTCATGATGGCGGCAGATACTCCTACGGTTCCTGGGCGTCGTCTCACGATATGCTTCTCGATGAGACCGTCAGGTCGCTCGGTGTATTTGATTTCTTCACGGTGGCATGTCACATTGATGAATGCCGGATCGTATGGCATGAGCGAGTCAATCGCTGTGAAAATCTTGTCGAGACCGTCGCCTTTGAGGGGCGGGAGGAGCTCGAATGAGAAACGGTTTCTCTTGGAGAGCTTTGCTTCTTGGATTATGTCTGTTATTCTCATTTGTGGTATGTGTTGTTTTTTTTCTTTTATATCCGCCGGTAATGCGGCGGACACAGGGGCGGCAGTTCAGGGAATAGAGAATAGAGAATAGGGAATAGGGAATAGGAGATTAGCCTTGGTCCCTTTAGGATTTCCATAAGAGAAAGCACTTGTAGCGAGTGTAATCTCCTATTACCTATTACCTATTATCTATTACCTTCAAGGGGGTCTATACGTTGAAATACTTCAGCGGCGTGTTAGCGAAGATGAGTCCGCAGATGCTTTCGCCAGGATCTATCATGTATGTCTCGGTGAGGGAGAGGGGCAGATGCGCCTTTACATCGAGGATATCGAAGACCTGCTGTTTGAGGGAATGGTCGGGACAGGCTCCGTAGCCGAATGCCATACGTATGTTATTGCTGCCCCATTTCAGCGTAGATGTCAGTTCGCTGGAGAGATATTCCGCGAGAGCTTCAGCCAGACGGTCGGCGAGGAGCTTGACCATAATGGCGTGATACTCATCGCCTTCGCTGCGGAAGCGGTCCTGCAGTTCCTTTATTCCTATGCCTGCCGTCACTACGAATGGACAGATGAAGTCGGTGCGATGCGGACGCTGGCAACAAGGACAGTCGCTGATCTGCAGTGCTTGCAGCGGACGGGCTATGTAGTCGGCGAGGCAATGCGTCTCAGCCTCGTCCTTCAGCGAACGTGGCATTGGCAGATGGAAGTCCTGTCCGTCGCGCTGGATGATGATTTCGTCGTCGTCATTGCTATATGCAGGCAGAATCTGAGCCACGATACCGAGGCGTAACAGCTTCTGTTTCTGCATCATAGTGAGCAGTTGCTTGGCATCATTCAGTAAGCGTTTGCCTTCCTCTTGCTTTCGAGTTTCGCCTTTTATCTGCCATGCTTGCAGGAAAAGATTCCAGTTGATGAAAGGTTTCACCTTGTTTAACCTCACATCGACCACCAGTTTTTTAGTGCTTTCAGGCACAGCAATTTCCGAAACAGTCTTGTGATGTCTCCTTTTTCTTGCTTCTTCGATGGAGAGACATTCCGGTTTGGAAGTCTCTGCACGAAGGTAATTCTCACGTATAATGCGCTGTTGCTGGCGCAATTCAGCCTTGTATTCCTCGCAGTCATCAGCCAATAAGCGCCTGATAATGGCGGGATTATCGGCTGCTGCATGAGCATGGATTACTATGCCGTGCGGATATTCCGGTGCCATCTTCACGGCGGTGTGGAGTGGGGAAGTGGTGGCTCCGCCGACCAATACCGGCGTTGTCATACCGCGACGTTCCAACTCTCTGAGCACCTTTATCATTTCATCGAGCGAAGGAGTGATGAGTCCGGAGAGTCCTATCACGTCGGCGCCCCATTTCTGTGCTTCATCGACTATGGTCTGTGGCTCTACCATGACTCCGAGGTCCTTGACATCGTAGCCGTTGCAGAGGATTACTACACCGACAATGTTTTTTCCTATATCGTGTACATCGCCTTTTACTGTCGCCATGAGGATTTTGCCGGAGGCAGAAGATGATGTGTTTCCGCTCTTCATGTATGGCTCCAGCACGGCAACGGCTTTCTTCATTACCCTTGCTGACTTCACTACTTGCGGCAGGAACATCTTGCCTTCACCGAATAGTTTGCCCACTTGCTCCATGGCAGGCATGAGATAATCGTCAATGACGGCGAGTGGTGTACCGGCTTCGGTGAGTGCTTCCGCTGTGGTCTCCTCGATATTGGCGTCTATGCCCTTTAGCATGGCGTGGGAGATGCGCTCGTGCAGGCCTTCAGGAGCCTTTTCTTCAGCCATTGGTTTGCCGCCGTTGGCTTCCTTAGCAGCGTCCTCTTTCTCCTTTATTTGCTGGGCAAAAGAGATGAGACGCTCAGCCGCATCCTTGTCTTTATTCAGAATGACGTCCTCCACATGATTTCGTAAATCGAGCGGGATATCATCGTAGATGGTGAGCATGGCAGGGTTTACGATGCTCATGTCGAGTCCGGCGTTGATGGCATGATAGAGGAATACGGAGTGCATCGCCTGTCTTACCGTGTTGTTTCCACGGAAAGAGAAGGAGAGATTGGATATACCTCCAGACATGTGTACTTCAGGCATCTCCTGATGTATGGTGCGGCATGCTTCGATGAATGCCCTTCCGTAGTCGTCGTGCTCCGGCATACCAGTGGCAACGGCGAGGACGTTAGGGTCGAAGATGATGTCTTCACCAGGGAATCCGATACCTTTGAGCAGTCTGTATGCCCTTCTTGCCACTTCCATTTTCCTTTCGTATGTGTCTGCCTGTCCATTTTCATCGAAGAGCATCACGACGGTTGCAGCGCCCATAGCGTGGATATAGCTGGCTTTCTGGAGGAATTTCTCTTCGCCTTCCTTGAGAGAGATGGAGTTGACGATGCTCTTTCCTTGCACGCATTGCAGTCCAGCCTTGAGGATTTCCCATTTGGAAGAGTCGATCATGACAGGCACACGTGCTATCTCAGGCTCAGAGGCTATGAGATTGAGGAATGTGGTCATGGCTTTCACACCGTCGATGAGTCCGTCATCCATGCAGATGTCAATGACTTGAGCACCAGCATCTACCTGCGCTCTTGCTACGGTGAGGGCTTCTTCATAGTTGCCTGCCTGGATGAGACGTTTGAATTTAGCCGAACCAGCGACGTTGGTGCGCTCGCCTATATTGACGAAGCCTGTGTTGCTATTGAGCACCAAAGGCTCAAGTCCAGATAGGGTACAGGCGTGTTGTTCCTTTGTTTTTATCTCCCTTGGTTGGTATTTCTTTGCTATTTCGGCTACTGCCTTGATATGCTCTGGCGTTGTGCCGCAGCATCCGCCGTAGATATTGACGAGCTTTTCGCTGAATACTTCCTCGGCTACAGCGGCGAAGGTCTCTGGCGTTTCGTCGTAGCCACCCATTACATTAGGCAATCCTGCGTTAGGATGCATTGATACAGGGTATTCAGTAGCTGCTGCGAGACGGCTGAGCCATGGCTTTAATTGCTTGGCTCCGAAGCCGCAGTTGAGTCCGATAGAGAGGAGATTGGCGTGCGAAAGTGAAGCGGCGTATGCCTCTACGGTCTGTCCAGAGAGCGTTCTGCCCGAAGCGTCGGAGAGCGTTCCGCTGACCATGACAGGAATATCCGTCTGCCTTTCTCGGCAAATGTCATCCACAGCCTTGAGTGCGGCCTTTGCATTGAGCGTGTCGAAGATGGTCTCAATGATGATGATGTCGGCGCCTCCGTCGAGAAGTCCCTTGATGGCATCGGTGTATGTATCTACGAGTTGCTGGAAGGTAACTTCCCTTGCTGCAGGGTCGTTGACGTCCGCGGACATGGACGAGGTGCGGTTTGTAGGACCTATGGAGCCAGCAATGAAGACTTCGCGGTCAGAATCCGCGGTTTCCATTTTTCGGCTTTTGTCGGCGCATTCCGCGCTTGCCTTGGCAATGTCATAGACCTTGTCTTCGAGTCCGTAGTCGGAAAGGGAGAAGAGATTGCAGTTGAAGGAGTTGGTCTCTATGATGTCAGCTCCTGCCTTGATGTAGTTGCGGTGCATATCTATGACCACCTGTGGATTAGAGATGCATAGCACATCGTTGCATCCTTTTAGAGGCACGTGATGATGGAGGAATGTTTCGCCTTGGAAATCTTCCTCTTTGAGCTGTAGTTTCTGCAGGTATGTGCCTATACCTCCGTCGAGGACGAGGATTCTTTTGGTCATTGCCTGAATTATTCTATCGCGTGTTGTTGTCATTTTTCTTTTTTCCTTTCTTTTTCTTCCTTCCTTTCTTATATCGGGCGGTAACGCGCCCGACACAGTGGCTGCTACTTGTGATTGCTGTGCGCTGGTAATCTGGCGGTGATTGGAACAGCCTATTTGGGGTGCAAAGTTACTATAAAATCTGCAGATTACAAAATCTTTCTGGAAAATTCATGAAAGCGCCGTTATCGCGAAGTGAAAGCTATGCTTTTGCTTCGCGATAACGGCGCTTTTGCGTTGTAATAACTATGATATTGGGGGATGATTGCTATGGTATTACGATGGCAATGGTATGTGGCTGGTAATCAGCCGGTGACGCGGCTGACACAGTGGCGGGCGATATGGCTTATTCCTCTTGGTCGTCCTGGTCTGGCTGGTCGGTGTCGGGGGACATGAATTCTTCGAGGGCTCCTTCGAGCTGCTTGGAGATGGTGTTCATGTTATGGCGTAGGAGCTTCATGGCTCCTTTGCTCATCTGCTTGATGCAGACGGCTTTTAGACGGCCTATTTCTTTTTGTTGGTCGTCGGTGTATTCGTATTGATCTATGTTCTCGATTAGCAGTTGATACTGCTCGCCTGCTTGCTGCCAGTCTTCTTCGGTGTAGTCGGCGGACTCTTCCTTTAGCTGCTCTGAGAAGGAGCGGAGGTCATCGATGGCTTGCTCCTGCTTGTTGCAGGCTGTGAGGACGAGGGACAGGATTGCTATCAGGAGGGCTTGGATTATGGGCTTTGTTTTCATTGTTGCTTTCTTTTTTTTATTGTTTTATCCGCTGGTAATGCGGCGGGAGACCCCCTCTTATCCCCCTGTGAGGGGGAGGCTATATACTGAGCCCTCCCTTGAGGAAGAGACGCTGGCGGAGAGCGTAACCGTCTTCCACCTACAGGGGATAAGAGGGGGCTCGTGGATGTGATGGGGGGACTCTAATCCTTGTATTTATAGATGAGGTAAGGGATGGTGAAGATTAGAGAGACGGGGAAGGCGATGCCGAGGAATATCAGGATGATGATGAGGCAACCGCTTGGCTTATTCTTCTTTTTTTCTTCTTCTTCCAGTCTTAGCCTTTCTTCCTCCTGCCTTTGTCTTTCCTCTTCCTCAGCTTCTCTTTGCTTTCGTTTTCTTTCTTCAGCAGCAGCCTGGAGCTGCCTCTGATGTATTCTCTCTGCTTCGCGCTCACGCTGTTTCAGTTCCAGTTCGCGGTTACGCTGCTCCAGTTCGAGATTTTTCTTGTAGTTTTGTTCTTCGAACTGCCTTTTGATTTCCTCTTCCCTTTTGGCTTTTTCGTCGGCTCTGAGTTTCTGCTCATATCGCAGCATGATAGGCACTTCGAGATACTGCTCTTTGACATTGTCTTCGACATTGTAATGCACGGTGCATCTGATGGTGTTGTCTTCTGTGTCGATGAATTCGAGGCGGTGGTAACCGTTTGCGAGCCTTATCTTGCAGTCTTTTCCTGCTATGGCTGTGCCGAGGTCTTCACCGTAACGCATTATCTTTGCGTTTCGGTCAGTGACGATGTGGATGAGCGTTCCGAACTCGTCTCCATTCTCGATGTTGATGCCGAGGGTGGCTTTGAGTTGGGCAATGAGCATGTTTTTCGACTCGTCGTCGTTGATGTTGTACGGCTTTGCCCTGAATTTGAATTCTTCTGGCATTGAGCTGAACATGCTTCTCTTGTCGATGTTGACAGGGAGGATGTTCTTGTTTACGTTGAGGGAATACGTGACTGCAGCCTTGACATAGTCTGATTTCTTGGCTGCATCGCTGATGAATACCATGACCACGTTAGCGTCTTCGATGGCTTTTGTGGTCTTTTCTTCGAGGATGGGAGAGTGGCCAGAGTCGATGTCAGCAGTGAGTTTGGCGTTGATTTCGTACTCGCATTCCTTTAGAATGGTGTTGACTCTCGCCGTATCCTCCCAGGCATATATGATGAATAGTTTGCTGCTGATGTCTTGCATTTTGGGAAAATGGTTTATAGTTTAACCTTGAGTTGGTCAATGATGCCGTCGGTCATTTGGTCGATACCTGTGTCCTGAAGTGCTGAAACGGCATAGAAATGGAGTGACGCGTATGTATTCTCGAGATTATTGATTTCTCCTGCCATTCCCATCTGCTGTGCAATGAAGTCGCGAATCTTGCCTTCGTCCTGCTTGTCTTTGCGATGCATGTATCCTGTGTCAGCCTTGACGAGGATGAGATTGACGTGGATTTTGTCAGTCTTGTGCGTGAACTGCTGCGACATGGTCTGTATGGTCTGTATGACATTGGAGAGCTTTTCCTTCTTTGCAACGCCCTTGTCGGTGATGTTTTCCTTGTACCATTTGGCGAATTCACCGTCTATGTCGTATTCGGAGAAGTCCATGGTGAATGGGTCAATGAGGATGGAGACTACCTGCACGTCCTTGAAGAACTGCATATAGTCCTGCCTTACACCGCTGTCTGTGAAGAGTTCTCCGCCCACGTCATTGATGAAGAAATGGTAAGGCATACGTCCTTTTCCAGGCACGATAATCTGCAGGCTTCTTCTCATGTCGGATACGCTGGTCTTTGCAGCGAGTTCCTGCTTCTTTCCTTCCTTGATATTGGCTATGATCCGCTTGGCTTCATTGCTGACATTGTCGGTGAATGTGATTTCTGCATATCGTTTCATCATGTTGCCTACGAAGCGGTATGTGAGGCACGTCTTTCCTGATTCAGGGAGACCTACGAAAGCGATGTGCTTCTCCACGCCGGTCTGATAGCCTATTCTGCGGTTGCAATGCGGGCAGATGCGTTCGAGCTCGTCTCTGCCGTTGAGAATCATCGTAGGCATTTCTTCCTGGGTGATAGGGTGCTTGATGTGGAAGAGACCGTACATTCCCGGGCGTAGCTTGATGGGCAGCTCGTAGCCTTCCGAGAGATATGTGGCAGGCTCTGATGGGTTATGGCAGAACGGGCATGGATGCTTGATGTTGTATCTGGATGTCATGATGGTCTCCACGAGCCAGAATATGCCGGCTATGACCATTGTGATGACGGCCGCTATGATGCCTATGACTATCGGAGTTGCGACGACGCATAGGAATGCTACGCCGTATTCCGAAATCATGAACATTCCGAGGTCCCATACGTTGAGTGCGCTGTAGAAATTGAAACCGGCTTCTACACAGGCATTTGCGAATGCCTTGAGATTGTCGCTGAAATATACTATGACACCACCTATGATGAGCGGCAGACATCCGACGGGCTGGGTGCCGATGAGACACAGTACGCCAGCCACGACGCATATCCATCCTATTATGATAAGCGCCCATATCAGTAGCTTGACGAGCCACAGGAGCAGGTATCCGGCACCTCCCACGATGAAGAGGCAAATGCCTGCTATGATGGCTGATATGAGTAGCGACACGGCTATGAAGATTACTGCCATGTATGGCTGCTTGTTGAACATGAACAGTCTGCGCATGTTGTTATCGTCATATTCGCCTCCGATATTGCTCCAGATGTCCTTCCATTTGTCGGAAAGGAACGTGAGGAGGAAAATTATAGCGCTTAGAATGGCGAATGACCAGATGACTATCGAACCGTTCTGGTCGAGGCTATACTCTGCCGCGAGCGGCATGATGCTTGATATGGCGTTGATCATAAGTGCTTGTATTTATGGTGGTTCTACTTCTTTTTATCGGTATTTTTCTTGTCCGTATTGTCTTTGTCTTTTGGTAAGAAGACTCGGAATATGGACTTGAAGAATCCTTTTATTTTCTTGTTGCGGAGATATGATTTATAGTCTTTCTCATAGTTTTGCTCCATCACTTTAGCTCTCATTTCCTTGTCTATGCCGATTTCTTTAGCGAGAGCGAAAGCTTGCTCGAACTTCATTTTCTTCATCTTGCAGATGATGATGCCGAGCATAGGTATGGAATGCTTGGCGTCGAGATCGTCGATCATATCGTTGGTGCTGACGTTATGATTGAATTTGTCATAGAGGAGTGCGAGTTCTTCGGCAGGAATGTCACCTTTCTGATATGCTTTTACGAAGGCAGGAATCATCATTCCGAATGTCTCATTGTCATCGAGCAAGCTGACGAGTGAGAATATCACCGGTACTTTCTTTTCGTGCAGTCGCTCGTAGCCATTGTTTGCCACCATGTCGAGGTATAGTGCAAAGTCAGCGAGCTGGTCGTCCTTTACCGCGGTGAAGAATCCGAGGATATTGACATTTATGGCAGTGAGTGCTTCTCGTGCTTTGTCATGGTGCTGCATATAGAGCGTCTTGACATAGTTTTTGAAGTTGGCGTATATGCCATCCTGATGGTATCCAGTCTGTATGAGTGCTTTCAGTTTCTCGTTGCCGTGGAGAATATCCGTGAGCTTCTGTATGCTTTCGATGGATGAGAAGTCGGCTTTGTGTGCCTTGATGGAGTAATAGAACATCGGAGCGTACTTGCAGTCGTCGAGCTTATGCTGGAATAGCTTGAGGAAGTCGGGGCATGTCATGAACTGTAGATAATGCTCCATGTATTGCCAGATGGTGTCAAAAGGCTTTAGTTCATCTTTGAGCACATGGACGAAGAACAGCATTTTTCCCTCATTGTCAGCGCCATAGCAGTCGTCGATGATAGGAATGAGATATTTGCTTTCCATGTCGCGAGCGAGGAAGCGGTCGTAGAGCATTGTCTCCTTGTTGCTCAGTTCGGCTTCAGCGAGCAGATGTCGGTATAGCTTCAGCATATCACTGTCGAGCACTTTAGCGAGTGTGAAGTCACCGTTTCGCTCGAACACGTCTTTGTCGAAGAACTGCACTACGTTGTCGTATCCGATTTTGTCGAGCACACCTCTGAGCACGTCAGGGCTTGTGAGTATGCACTCGCTGACGTGCTGCTTGACAGCATTGCAGTTTTCCTTCATGTCAAAGCCGAGAGCTTCAAACTTATGGAACTCCCTGATGAGCTGTATGATATCAGCATAATTGGCATCATTGATGGTCTCGGTGACGATGGAGTCGAAGAGCTGTGCGTTGTGTTTTTCTTTCTTTGTATAAGGCATCAGGACATTGAGGAACTCGTCATTGAGATGTCCCTGCTTGTCCTTGAAGTTATTGTAAGAGAAGTTTCCAGGCTGTATGCAGTATAGGAAGAAAGCATCGTTTGTGACTTTGGATAGTTTCTTCACAGAGGAATATTCCGGCATGAGCAGCCATCTCAGGATATCGTCGATGTCGCTTTTGTTTTCAGTGAACGATGCCGATACGAAGTCCTGCAATTCGTGGCTGAAAGTCTTAGCCTCGTCGGTGTCGGGCATGGTGGCAGAGTCGAGGTCTATATAGCTGTAGAAGCCACCGGGATAGACCTGATGAGGGTAGGAATCGAGGATAAAGTAGATGTCGAAGTATTCGTTAGGGCCTTCAGCGCGGTGATTGACTCTGGTATGGATTTCAGTAGCGGACTTTTCATCGAGCATACGGTAGAAGTCAGCCGTGATTTTGAGTGCTCTCTGTCTGTCAGCCTTGACATATAGTTTCTTTCCCGCCTGCTTAGCAGCGAGGAAATGGAAGAACAGTTTCACCACATCCTTGTCGAGAGCATTCTCCACGTCAGCAGTGAACGGTTTGTCGTCTGCCGGCAGTAGTGGCTGTTTTCCTATGGAGATGGTGCGCATTTCCTCATTGTCGTCAGTAGGTCTGACAGATGCAGGAATGAAATGATTAGACTCAGGGAATGCTTTCTCATATAGAATCTGGTAAGCAGAGCTGTCAGGCGTCTTGTCGAAGATGTAATAGTCGATGACGAAATTGCCTGGACGCGTAGGAGCGTTAGTCTTGTAGAATGAATAGTCGAATCCCACGTAAGCCCTTCTCGCTATGAGGTGGTATATATTTCCCTGGCTGTCAGATATGGCAGTAACAGCATAGTCCTTGGGAATATTGTCCATGCACGCAGGATTCTGCATTATCTGCTCAGGTGTAGGCGTGTTCTGATACGTCTCCCAGTCGTCAGCCGGGAATAGATTGAGCGCATCGATGGCTTTCAGGAGAGAGTCCGGTGTGCCTTCAGTGGCAGTTCTCAGACCGAAGCCAGTGCCTCCAAGCATAGATGCTTCGGATGAATTGTATATGACGTGATAATATTTCATAGGGCAAGGTGTTTGGTTATCAGGTAAATAAACTCTATTTATGATTGAGCATTATTACTCTACAGGAATTCCGAATCCTCCGATTTTATGGAGCAGCCAGATGAGCGGATCCATGACTCTGAATGGCTTTACCTGTTCATCGTCAGGTATTCCGATTTTCATTTTGTCGTTGGTCATAGCGCCGAGCGCTGAAACTCCGAAGAATCTTGCGTTGTCGCCCCATTTCTGGGTGATGTCATATCCGAGTGCTCCTTCGTCCCAGTGGTTCTCCATATAGTTTTGTATAGTCTTGCTTGCCTCGTCCACCTCGCTGAGAGAGAGAGTGCCAGTCTGAATGAAAGTGCTGTTGTGCTTGAAAGGTTCGATGTCGAAGTCGAGGTCTTTCTGATTCTGTATGACGGAATCGAACTTGCTCATGACGAACGCGAACGGTGTCTTGAGTAGCTGTGGATTCTCTGTGGCGAAATTTTTCAGTGCATCCATAGTCTCTCCGAATGGAGTAGCCTTGTCGGGATTGATAATATTTTTGGCAGCGAGAATCTTCTGTATATATGGCAGCGAGAGTGTGTCGAGGAGCACGATGACCGCCTTTGATTTCTCCAGATATTTAGCATTCTTCTTTATTTCTTCCGGATCCTTGAAACTCTCGCCTGCAGTATCGTAGAATACGAGATAGACAGCCTTCTTTGTGGCGTGGCTTTCGAGGCGGAAGATCCATGGGATAGGGTGGGATGTGACAGCAGTCTTAGCCACCGGCTGATGTTCCTTGAAGATGGAGTCCTTTGCTTTCTCGTATAGATTGCGAGTGTATTCCGCCTTTGTTCTGCCTACGAGCTGAGGGAGAATCTGTCCGAGCTTCAGTTTGTAGCCGTATTTCTGCAGCTGCTGTATGAGTGCCACGATATAGTTTGACTTTCCGCTTGCCGGTCCGCCAATGACAGATATGATTTCAGAGCCTTTCTCGATCATCTCGGTAGGGAGCCAGTTGTTGCAGTGTGGGCAAACGAATCTGGTGGACGGTGCTCCGCAGACGTCGCATTCGCACGCTCTTGGCTTGTAGCCGAGTAGCTTGTCTTTCAGTCCGATTTTCGGAAAGAAGACGTGCTTTGACATTACCATGCTGTCCCAATGATTGTTGAAACGCTTGTTTTCTTCTCTCTGACAAACGTCTCTCAGCGTTCCGTCGATGGTACGTGAGGTGTAGTTTTCGCATTGCACCATTACTTCGGTGTTTTTGAATGTCTCGAAGCAGTATGGGCATAATATTGTTTTTGCCATGGATGTTGTTGTTTTTTTGGGGGGGTGGTTATTGACTAACGTCAGCCGGTAACGCGGCTGACACAGTGGCGGTTGGTCTTTTGCTTCTTCACACTTTCGCTGTTCCAGTGCCACGGATTTCAAAGCTGTTGATAGGCACTTTCTCATCTTCGTGAGGCCAGAACTTGATGAAGAAAGACTTGGCAGACTTGCTGAGACCGAGTGATTGCAGGTCGGTCTTCATCTCTATGACGTCGCCTTCCTCGCCTTTATCTACGTCGATGCAGTGGACGCCGCATCTTCCGTCCGGGATATTGATAATGACGTCAGGAGCGATGATGAGGACACATCGGCATGGGAGTGGCTTGTCGATATGGAGACGGATGGTGATGACCTTCTTTGCGCCTATGCCAAGGAAGCCTCCAGAGGATTCGCTCTTGACGCTGATGCTGCCCTTAATGGTCTCTACATCGACCACCGGCATCGGCTCCATCGTCAGTGCTTTCATCTCTTCTATAAGTCTGCGCTTGCCCACGAGAGTAGGTTCATGGTCAAACTGTGCCTTGATCTCAAGATATTTAGGACGTAGGTCCTCATATTTTTTCACGATGTCGCTGAGGTTATCAGGCATTTCGCGCAGGTCGTCCACCAGTTTGACGTACATCCTTATGGTCGTCTCCCTTGCCCTGATGCTTTCCACGATGTCCTTGACCTCATGCAGCTGCAGCAGGTCGATGAGCAATGAGTTTCTTCTCTCTATAGCCTTGAGGCACTCTATGGCTTCCGCTTTAGCAATGGTCAGTTCATCGCTGGTGGACATCTTAGAGATAGTCTCCTTAGCTTTGTCGAAATCGCTTTGCTTCATGAGAGCTTCCCATGACTCTCTGAGGTCTTTGTTTGCATCGTTGACGCGGTCGTAGGCAGACTTGATTTTCTTTTCAGCCTCTTCAGAATGTGACCTTAGCAATCCGAGCTCTTCAGCATTGTGGACGTAAGTGCCTATCCTGGCTCTCTCATTAGCCTTGTCGGCATAGAGTCGCTCAATGTCGCGTATGTCTTCCACCAGCGTGGAGTATTTGACATTGTAGCGTCCGAGAGCCTCCTGTATGGCATTATCGTCAAAGAACGTGTACTTGCCATCGCTCGATGTGACGCTGACACAGTCTTTCAGGAAGATATCCTCCCTGAAGATGTCGCCTATGAGGATGGTGTGCAAGTGGTTATTGCGTATGTTTTCGCTGTAGTATTTTGAGATGGCATTGATGGTATTGCGTATAGCTTCCTTTTCGATGAGGTTGAGCTGCTTGCCGTCAATGAGCTGAGGCGGATAGATCTTTCCAGGATTTTGAGAGTAATGGAAATTTTCCACCCAGAAATCATTGTCTCCTTTTCTTCCTTTAAGCCATGTCTCAGTAAACTGCATCTGATATATATACTCCTGCTCTTTCTGTGCCTGCAGGAGCATATTATTGCTTCTCTCATAGAAATCAACTACCATTTTGGCGAGTTCCATCTTGAGAAATTCGCTTCCTTTCTTCTTCAGTCTGACAGCCTCATCGCCCTGCATGAACTGCTCTCCGCACCATGTCTGCACAGATAGGAGGATGTCATTGCCAGAAGACTGTATGACCAGCATCTGATCTCCGAAGGCAGCAGTCATGGTGCTGTTGTCCCATTTCACTTTTTCGGCGAGCAAGTCGTTGATTTCCTTGCTGTAACTGCGTATTTTGCCTAATTTCTTCTCGATATAATCAGCGAAAGCTCGCCTTGCCTTCAGCGGAATGACAGATGAGAAATGCAGCACGACCTCAGGCGCCTCGGTGAAAAGAGTCATATTGGCCCATTCTCTGAGCGTGGATATGATGCCCGACAGGTCGAGCAGCTCGATGAATAGGTATGGCTCGCCCGACACTTTGTCGGCTTTTGCTATGTGATTCCAGAAATCCCCGTAGAAGCCTTCTTTTCCAGCTTCGGCGTTAGCTTTGTTTGTCTCGCAGGAATTGAATGCCCCATTGCTTGTGGCATTAGAGAAAAAGAGCCACATTCGCCTTGAAGCCTGCTGGTCCACGTATTTGTTTACGTTTCCCGAATCGCCCATTCCTATGGGTATTATGTAGTCGTTGTCGAGATATAATTGGAGGTATTTAGCCATATATGTCTTAATTATTTATTCTTCCTCCTTTTTTTGACATTCACTTTCAATCAAAGAGAAGGATTAAAAACAGAGTGGGGGAGAAGACAGAACTCCTCCTCCCCCCTCATAAGTAGGTAATCAAAATTATAATGATAATTATCACTGTTTTTTCATTATTATTATATCTATACCCTCTTGTGCGCATAGTTATTATAAAAAATAATTCCGATTACCTATTTATATTATAATCAATTAGTAGCAAAGACTTCCTTCAGCAGCACCTCTTCGAGGTAATAGAGTGCTGTAGCGATGAATACAGGCATACGGTATGAGTCATCATTATTGTTGATGATATTGTTGAGGTATTTCTTGTATTCAGGATCGCGTACGATGAAGTTTCGCACATTGCTTACCGTATCAATCTTCTCCTGTAGTCTGTTGGTATTCGTGTAGATAGGAGTTGCTCTGCCTACAAACTGCAGGAATATGTTCATGAAATCGTCGAAATTCTGGAATGTGCGTGGCAAAGAGATTGCGCCTTCGCTCTCGTAGAAATTGTCATCGACGAGGGATAGCTCATCTTGCTCCACTCCATTGAGCTTGATGCCCACCTCTCCGATAACTTCCTGCTTGCGGGCATCGTATTCCTGCTTTGCCTTTTCATTACGCTTGCCGTAGATATTCTTGCGGTTAGGCTGTATGCCGGTAATCTCATGACGTGAGACGAGACCGCGAGCCACCTCGGATTTGTTCTCAGAGTTTTCGTTGCATCCGTAGTTGTCCTCATCGCAATTGTCATAGATGCACTTGATGGCGAAGTCCTCATTGCGTTTCAGCGCCTCATTGATGGCTTTATTCTTGATACCCACCTCAAAGCAAGCGTCGAGATACGCCTCCACTTCCTCCTTCTTGAATGTGAAGAAGAGCCACTCGAAGAGACGTCCGCCCTTGCCGAAGTAGCGGAAATGCACCTCTTCCACCTTGTCCATCCTCTGCGTAATGATAGCATTTCTGACGAGCATGCCGGAGTAAGCCATGAGAGCGCCTACGATATATGCAGGGAGAGTGAATACGAACGGCACGTCGCTCTTGAGGAATCCGTAGAACTTCTTGAAGTCCTGGTCTCCATGCAGCTGGTCGAAGATATTGTTGAGATAATATGGAGCTCTGAGTTTGTCCACCTCTATGCTGTCAATGTCCTCCACCTTGATGTCGGTAGCCCTTGAAGCATGGAAATTTCTGATGCAGTCGCGGAATTTCTTTGAGTCGATGATAGCATCGAAGAATACTCCGGCAGCCATTCGTACAGAGCACTGAGTGTAGAGTCTGCGGTCTGTCTTTCCGCGCTCATGTCGTGCAGTCGGAGTGGTCCTGGTCTGCAGTCGCTGCTCTGTCGCTGCTGTGGTGACAGGCTTAGGAGGAGCAGCTGTCTCGTGCGCTTTGAGGAAATCGATGATATCCGTCTTTCCAGCCTCTTCGAGGTCGATGAGTTGTTCCAGTCCGCGCTGACGCACAAGGTCACACAATTCCTTTCGGCTCATGCTCTTGTAGTCAACCGACTGTGTACCAGAATGCTTCATAAGGAATTCCACGATCTGGCTCCTGCTCACCTCTTCGAGGTCAATAAGATGCTCAAGTCCGAGGCGACGCACCTCTTTGCACAGTTCGCTACGGCTCATGTCCTGATAGTTAGGTTGTCCGGAATCGCTGGTTTTGAGTAGTTCCACGATTTCCTTTCTTCCCATATCGTCGAGAGCGTCCATGGTGGCGAGCCCGCGCTTGAATGCCATATCAGCCAATTCTCCGCGTCCATACTCATTATAATCGATGGTAGGAGCCGCCTGAGGCATAGGTTGCTGTTCGGCAGGCTTAACCGCCTGAGGCTGCTCATTGCAGTTGTCCTGAGTGTCCTTTCCGAGCACGAGGATGTCGGATGTGGAACCGCCAATGTCGATACCCACGAAGAGTTTGTAGTCTTCGAGTGCAATTCTCTTGTCGAGGAAGTAAGAGCATACGGCTTCAGCCTCTGTGAAGGAGAATTTCTCTCTGTCATCGAGTCTGTAGTCAGGGCATGGTGACGGTATGTCAGCGTATATGCTTTCGAGTGCTCCCATGTCATTGGCTCCCATAGCGCTTGGGTATGACCAGTTGAGAGTCTTAGGATATAGACCTTCCGCGAAGAGGTCAGCGCAGATTTGTATCCATACCATCTTGACGAAAGCCGCCTTTCTGCGACTACCGTCAGAATCCACGAGCCACTTCATGTTGTAGTGCAGTTTGCCAGCATTAGTGGTAATCTCGTAAGGAGTCATGCTCTTGACGGTGATATTAGTCTCATTGACAGGCACGCCGCCGATGAGTTCCTCTCCCATCATATTGGTATCGATAAACATCTGGTCGTGCTCATGCAGCCATGACTTTATCTGTCCGTTCTTATTGCGTGGCTCTTCATTAGAGATAAAGAGCAGCTCGTTAGGCTCAGCCGTAAAGACAGGCTTATTATCGAAGCCGATGATGGCGAGTCTTCTGTTGGAGAACGGAACCGGACGAATGTCATTGGCTCCTTGTCCAGAGTAGTAAGCGCAAGAGTTGGTGCTTCCGAAGTCGAATCCCACGGTGGTGCCAGATAGCGTGTCGGTGTCTCTGATGACCTGTATGCCCTGCGGCTCGTCAGGATTGCAGTACTGAACCCTGCGCAATACGAGCCATCCGAGCTCGCTGACGGAGTTACCTATTCGCTTGCGTATCTTGATGCGTCTCAGCGGCTTGTTGGTCCTTATTATCTCGTATGCGTGAGTGTCAGATGTGGCAGCCGCTGGATATTTCACCATTTTGAGGAAAGCTTCCTTAGAGACTTTGCTCAGCACGTTATTGTCCTCTATGTCAGCTATTTCATCGAATACCGGTACCATCTGCACATCGGTGGTGGCATTGGTAGGGAACTCGCTGTAATAGTAGTATTTCTGCCATTTAGCAGAGCAGAAATTAGGCCATGCGAAGACCTTCTTAGTGGAGTTAGGTACCTCGATATTGAATGAGCGGTTGCGTATATTGACCCATTCTCCTTCTCCGTCGATGCGCGCCTTGAGATATACATCCACCCTTTTACCGTTCATTTCGGCTTTGACAATGACGTTCTTGTTAGCGCCTTTGATGATGGATTCAAACTCCTGCTTGAACACATCTCTTAGTGCGAACTCGCTGAAAGGCACAGCAAAGAACCATGTCTTTCCCTCCTGCTCGTCATTGGCAGTGAGGAAATGTACAGGAGACATACGGTAGTCGTTCTCCATCTTCGAAGTGGCTCTGCCCATATTGTCGGTGGACGGCACAGCGCAGTCTCGCCATCCCGCCAGGTAGTCGCTGTCGATGAACAGGCTTTCCACATTGTCCACCACCACATCATTGATTTCCGCCATAGTGATTGCTGGATCATTAGGCTTGGTGTAGAAGATGCCGTTTCTCCAATAGTATTTCGCCTTGATGTCGAGCAGTTGTCCCAGAGGTCCTTCCGGTCGCTTATGGTTTACAGGAATATTCTTTGCCTTTTCCGCAATGGCTTCACCGAGAATATCCTTGATGTCGTCCATCCAGCTTGCCACGGCACCATTGAGCACCATACCAATGATATGGTATCTTGCATCAGTAGTGCTTGGCTGGTCGGTAAGGTCATGGTCAGTGTCCCATATACTCTTTAGGGTATTGACATATTCAGCAGAATTTTTCTGAATGCCATTGAGGAAGGAATATAGTTTCTTGAGGTTATTGAAGTGCTTGTCATTGTATTTAGCACCGCCTTCCTTATAGAAAGTCTCATATTCCCTCGATGCAGGGTCCTGAAGCTTTCCGCCATTGATCCAGTATATCCTTTGGTCGTCGTCCGGCATAGTGTAGTTCATGCCAGAGAAGAGGATGCTGAAAGGCGAAGTGCCACCGATGACAAAGCGTCTGTCACCGTTGTGATAATAGAGCAGCTGCATTTTCGGGTTCTCATTCTTGCCCTTCTGGTGCTTCCACAGTGGAGCATTCTCAAAGAGCATCTCAGAGTATGTGCTGAGGATGTCAAACTGTCCGGAGCGTGAAGTCATGTCTTTAGGCACGAGGTCGATAGGAGCGGTCAGTTCGAAGTCTTCAGGATAGAGTACGTATGCAGCGATGAGTCCTCGCCATTCGCTTCTCATGAAGGCGTAGAACTGCGTTAGAGTGCGAGTGTCGCCGGCTTCATTGCCAGGCATGATGGCGTGCTGTGTGAGATGCACTCTTGCCCAAGGAGATGGTACGCTGGATACGAGGAGATTGAATTTGGCAGCTTTGTCCATTTCTCCGCCAGTGGTATCGATACTGTCGATAAACTGTCGGGCTTGCTCCATCCTCTGCCATGTATTGGGCTTTGCCATCTGTGTATCGTGACCTTTCAGGCACTTTGGTAAAAGGTTGCTTGTAATTGCCATGATTCAGTGATTAGTTTTTTACAGTGAAACCATAAAGACGTGAGAAAGTATCGTACGTGCGCTTCATGAGAGCAGAGACGGCAGTCTTGTCGCTGTCGCTGAAGACGGTGTCGCCAAACTCCTTCTTGAACGTGTCGAAGGCGCTGCTCATGAGCGATACGCTGTATTTGTAGGCAGAGTCTGCAGGGAAGAGTTTGTCGTTGTACTTAAACTTTCGAGCCGAGTTGGCAGACGTGCTGTATGCCGCCTGATCGAAGAGGAATCCTTTGTAGCCGATGTCAATGGCAGATTCCTGCATTTGCTTGATCCATCCGCTGCCAGGCTCGGTCTCGTCCAGTTCTTCGAGGTCATAGAATTTGCGGAAATAGTCTCGTATATCCTTGACATTCTGCTCTGTGAGCGCCTGGAAGGAAGAGTGGTTTCGGCGGTTGTTGGCGAAGTCCTGTGGTCCGTAGAGGAAGGCAGAAGCCATCATGATGCCACATTTCTGTGCAAACTTATCCTTGTCTTCTCCGAAGAAAGACTCGAAAGTGAGGCAGTCAGCCTCGTCGGAAGCCAGCGTGCGATAGTATATCTGTGCCTCATTGCCGAAGACCGGCTTCTGCAAATGTGCCAGAGCACTGTGATAGAAATCGTAGGCAGCAGAAGCGGCGAGCAGTTCGATGTAATCTTCCGGATTGCGCTGTGCGTCTCCTCCTGTCACGCTCTGAGCGTCATGTCGCGTCACGTTGCGTGGCTTGTCGCGTCCGATGAGATACAGTCTCTTGTAGGTATCCCTTACGGTCTGGTCCTCATTGTAGAAAGAGAGGGCAGCTTGCGAGTTGAGCGCAAACTTGTCGGATGTGGCATATACAGCCTCCTGCGTGTTAGGGATGTCGAAGCTGAAATAGTTTGTCAGCATGACGGTGCCGAAATAGTTTTTAGATAGCACGTCGCCGTTGTTCTCCTTTGATATAATCTTGGCAGCCTCCTGCAGAGCATGAGGGAGCACAGGGATGGACGATGCGCCTGTACCACCGAATACCGAACCGAATAGGAACACGATATTGTTAGGGTTTGCCATAAGGTTTTCCACGAATCTGACGAGGTCCGAGCCCTTTCCCTTGTTCTTGTAAGCCTCTTCCTTGATGGCATGATACATGAGCATGGATCCCATCTGCGTCTGAGCACGGTAGCCATGCTGCAGGTCCATCTTTCGCACGTTAGGGTCGAGGAACAGGTCAGCGAGGTCGCTTTCCTGCCATTTCACAGCGTCTTCGTCGTGCGTGGAAGCCTGAGCATCGGAATAATGCGCCACGATGTCGTAGTTGGTGCCAGCGTTATAGTCAGGGCTGAAGGTGTAATATACAATCTTTGCTGAGAATAGCGTGTCGGAAGCGACGCCATCTCTGTCAGCCGTGATATTATTGTAATTATCGACCAGAGTCTTCAGCCTCTTGAAGTTTCCGTTCTTATAGTCGGTGTCGAGGGCGAGGAGATGTATCTCGGTATTGTCAAACATACCCATGGAGCATAGATGTACGAGAGATTCCGCACATCGCATACCTGTTCCTCCTATCGCTATTACATTGAATGAATTCATAGGTAATGGTTCTTTTAAATAAAGTGGGTGAAGAGGGGGATGTCGTTTTTACCACAAAAACATCAAGCCCGTCAAAACAACAAATCAAAACATAGAAGCCAGTTTCGTGTCCTTCTTCTGCATCTTGCAGATAGCGAAAGTCACGATACCATAGATGAGTACGCCCACTACAGATGCAACAATCATGTGGATGGTGTATTCGCTGGTGAACTGTGCCTTTGTGATATGTCGCATCCAGCAGAAGTAATCCACTGCGAGATTAGTAAACAGTGTGGCTACTCCCAATATCCAGAACCATGTTCTGCGCTTTGCAGGTGATGGGTCGTGTCCGCCAGGCTGCCATGATATCATGTTGGCTACGATGAGTATTAGTACGATGAAAGCCACGCCGATGACAGCGTCTGTGAGATAGGTTGCGGTTTCAGCAGAGTGTAGCTGTGCTGCTGTTGTGATGTTCTGAGAGAAACTTGCCATAGTTATTATTGTTTTAGGTTATTATTTATAAATGGAGAACATTTTAAATGGAGAACATTTTAAATGAAGAACATTTTAAATGAAGAATGAAGAATGGCTGACGCCGTTGGGACTTCTTGCTTTAGTGAAAAGTGAAGAGTGAAGAGTGAAAAATCGCGCTGACGCGGTTGCGACAACTAACTAACGTCAGCCGGTAACGCGGCTGACACAGTGGCGGCTCTATTCTCTTCTATTCTCTATTCTTTTCTTTTCTTCTCTTTTCTTCTGTCGTTTTAATTGCTATAAGTGGAGAGATAGATGCTGTAGATGACAGGGTTGCCGCTCTTTTCAGGGCTTATGGCAGGGTCGAGCAGAGTCTGCTTGAGACTCTCATATACGGAGGTGTTGTAACCGTATGGCGAATCGAACTTGAACTTATCGCCAATCTCCGGATTTGATGAGAAATTCTCCTTTGATTCCTTCACGCAGATGTCGAGGCGGAGAAGGTTGCCATTGCAGCCTGTCAGCGAACTGCCATCGAATGCAGGGTCGAGCTTTACTACCACCTTGCCTTTCTTCCATGCAGCTTCGTCGATGACAAACATATTCTTGAGCGGTTCAGGCAGAGCCACTTGCTTCTTTGCCTTAGGGTTGAAACTGTCGTATAAGTCGCTAATCTCATAGCATTTCACCTCTATTTCAGCAGGCTTATAAGCATCTTCAGCAGTAACGCCGAGGTCGATGCCTTTGAGATAATAGTCTCCGCCCTTGATAGGATTGCCGTTGTCGTCGCTGGCATTGAGGATATAGTCGAAGACATTGCTCCATTTTTCATCGAGGATGTGCCACTCATAGGATGCCGTCTGATTGATTTCCTTCTCGTCAGTGGCGAGCAACTGCTCGTTGAGGTCCACACCGTCCTTGCCTACCTTTGCAGATGGGATGCCACTGTAGAGATGCACCATCTTCACGTCATTCTGGCTTGGAGCCACGCGTGAGAATATCTGCTGTATGTTATTGTTGAGGCGATGGTCGGTGAAGAGCATATAATAGCGGTTTTTCACGAATTTGCCAGACTGATAAGGTTCGCTATAGACATAGACATCCAGCCCCATGCCGAGCCACTGCTTGAATTCGTCGGCGAGGTAAGGGTTGTTGAGGTTAGCTCCGATGCCCTGCTGATAGAATTCTCCGTCGGTGATAATCATGGCTTCGTGGCGGTTTTTGATGATGCTATCTACAGCTCCTTTGATATTAGAGAAGTCCACGTTGGTGATGGAGTTGAGCAACTGATGCACTTTCATCTTGTCGTTTGACTCAAATGTGATAGCATTGCCCTTGATGGAGTAGTAGTTAGGGTTGCATGCTATGATGGCAGGTTGCACGCTCTTGTAGTAAGGAGACTCGTTTGCGGTGGTCATGCAGTCGGAGTAGTCGATGTAAAGGTCCACTACCGCGCCTCCGTCGCCCTTGTCGTCAGTGGCGAGGATGTTGGCTTCCTTGCTTGAACTGTATTTGTGGAATACGCCGATATTGCTCATGTCGTCCACTCTGGCTGATGAACCGCATGACGAGAGCCATGCCATTCCGATACATACTGTGATGAGAGATAAAATCTTGTTTATCATAGTGCGTAATGTTTATTTGATTATTATTATCTTTCTGGGGGATGTTTTTTTAGACCGGAGATTCTGTGTGGATAGTAGGGGCTTCTGCTGAAGAAAAGGGAATAGCATTTCCAGACTATGCGCCGAGCAGCACGCTGAGCGCATCATATATTCCGAGGAATATCAGTAGCCAGCCGATAATTTTGCATATCAGCACTTTTTTCCTTTTGGCTTTGCTCCGTTTTGTGCCGGAAAGGAAATTAGGCAGGATTGCCATGACGAGTATTCCTATTATCAGTATTATTATTGCTCCAGTCATATTTTTTTTGTTTGAGAATGTTTTGGTTATTAGTGGCGTTTTTTCCAGATTCTTCCTTTTCTTTTATATTTTCTGGTATTTAGCATCTCATGATGTGTTGGTACACAGGATGCTTGGAATCTGAGGTTTAATTATAAGACGCTACAAAAATAAGCATTTTTTTTTAATTCGCAACATAATTTATCAGAAAATGTTTCTTTTTTTGTCATTTTGCGTATTTGCGTTATTTTCTTGCAGACTATTCTTGCTTATTTCAGTTGGGGGGAGGTGGCAGACACGGGGTGTGGCGTCAGTCAAGGACGGCTGACGAGGTGGGCGGGATGGTGATGATTTCTTTGGTGGTTATGAAGGGAAAGGGATGGGGGAGAGGGGGCTATTTCTTGCTTTCTGCGAGGCAGGTCAGGAAATGGGGGAGGATGGTTGGAGTGGGGCGTGACCAGAGGTCGCCGAGGATGGCAGCGCCTTGGAAGCCGAGGCGGCGTAGGGTGGGGAGATTGGTGAGGGAGATGCCTCCTAAGGCGTAGGTCTTTTCGCTTAGGATGCCTTGGGTGGCGGCTTGCTGGAGTTCTTCGGTGGTGTAGGCTGATTGGTAGCCTTGCTTTGAGATGCTATCGAAGATGGGGCTTAGGAAGATGTAGTCGGAGTGGGGTAGTTGCTCGCTGGCTTCAGCGATGGAGTGGCATGAGCGGGAGATGGTGATGGGGTGGGTCTGTGATTCTTCTGCTAACCATGCTGGTGGGAGGGGATTGCGGGAATTGAGGTGTATGCCTCCGAGGTGCATCTTGCGGACTAAGTCGTGATGGTCGTGTAGGACTATTCTGTTGCGGTAGGCTGGGTGAATCTGGTTGATGTATTCCTCTAACTGAGTTGCTGTGGCTTTGGGCTTTCTCAGGTGGAGGCGGTGCATCCCTTCTTGGAAGAGGGCGTTGATGATTTCGGTCTCTCCTTGGCGGATTTCCGGGGTGGTGATTATTATTATTTTCATTTCTGGGAGGTATTAAATGAAGAATGAAGAATGAAGAATGGGAGTTACATTTTCTTTAGTGAAAAGTGAAGAGTGAAGAGTGAAAAATCGCGCTGACGCGGTTATTAAATGAAGAATGAAGAATGAAGAATGAAGAATGAAGAATGGGAGTTACATTTTCTTTAGTGAAAAGTGAAGAGTGAAAAATCGCGCTGACGCGGTTGCGGCTGCTAACTAACGTCAGCCGGTAACGCGGCTGACACAGTGGCGGGTTATTAAATGAAGAATGGTTGCCAGTTGTTTCTGATATGCAACTGGCAACCAATGATATATGTTTGGGATTATACCACCTTGAAGAGATCGAAGGAGGCATCCCAGTCTTTCCATACTGGTTCGCGACCGAGGTCTTTGAGCCTTTGATTGATTTCTTTAGCTGTGCGCTCGTCGGATACAGAGAACTGCTCGAGGGCTTCTGGATATGTGTGGTAACCGCCAGGGTTTACCTTTGACTCAGCTGACATTGTTGTGACACCGAGGGTACACATATTGTCGCGGATGAAGGCTGGCTCACGTGTGGAGTATGAGATGTCCACGTCGTGATCGAAGATACGCATTGCGAATGTGGCTTGCGCGAGCTGACGGTCGGTCATGAAGCAGTTTGGCTGGAAGCCTTCATTCTGTGCAGGTCGCATACGTGGGAAGTTGATGCTGTACTTGGTGCGCCAGTAGTGCTTCTGGAGATAGCGCAGATGGTATGCCATCATAGTGACGTCAGTGCGCCAATCTTTTTCGAGACCTATGAGTACTCCCATTCCGATGGAGTGGACTCCGGCTTGTCCCATGCGGTCGAAGCCGTTGCAACGCCATTCAAACTTGCTCTTCATGCCGCGTGGGTGATAGAGCTTGTAGTTTTCACGGTGGTAAGTCTCTTGGAAGCATATTACTCCGTTGAGTCCGTGGTGTGTGAGTTCGGCGTATTCTTCAGTTGCGAGAGGCATCACCTCAATCTTGATGTTAGAGAAGTATTTCTTTGCTATGTCTATGGCTTTAGCGAGATATGGGACACCAGCTTTGGCAGGGTTCTCACCTGTGACGAGTAGGATATTCTCGAATGGTGCGAGTTGCTTGATGGCTTTGTATTCATTCTCTATCTGCTCAGGTGTGAGAATGGTGCGTGCCATTGGGTTTTCGCGGTGGAATCCGCAATAGACGCATGAGTTGCTGCATGAGTTGGTGATATAGAGCGGAATGAACATTGACATGGTCTTTCCGAATCTCTCTTCTGTGTATTTTCTTGAGAGACGAGCCATCTGTTCGAGGTATGGCTCGGCAGCAGGTGAGAGGAGCGCCATGAAGTCATTGACGTCGCAGTGCTCTTTAGCTAAAGCTCGGCGTACGTCGGTGTCGGTCATGTGAGCTATTCGCTCTGTGGTCTCTTCCCAACTTATTTTTTTTAATTCTTCTGAAAACATATTTGTTGTGGTTATTTTTTTGTTTTTTTATATCAGCCGGTAACGCGGCTGACACAGTGGCTCTTCTTTTCTCACTATATTTCCACTGTGAAGGTCTGTAGTGTGCTGAGGTCTATAGTCCAAAGGCGGTCGATGAGGGGCGTGCCGAAACCGCAGATGAGCTGTAGGACTTGCAGTGCTTCGACTGTGCCTACAATGCCTGGTGTCACTCCCGTCACTTGCTTGCCAGGATGAGGCATGGAGATGGTCTCCTGCTCGTCAGGGAAGAGCGTGCGGTAAGTGGCTTTTCCTTTGCACAAAACGGCTACCTGACCGTCGAGTCCACATATAGCTCCATAGACGTATGGCTTACCGAGGGCTTGGCATACGTCGCTGATAATGAAGCGAGTGGCGAAATTGTCGGTGGCATCCACTACGATGTCATATTGTGATATTATCGTGTTTGCGTTGTCCTTGGTCAGGCGATGAGGGTAGGCATTGATGATGATGTCGGAATTGAGTGCATTGAGTCTTTGCTTAGCGCATTCAGCTTTAGGCATATCGACTTGCGTTTCATCGTAGAGCACCTGCCTATGGAGATTGCTTACGCTGACTTTGTCATCATCCATGAGTCCTATGACGCCTACTCCAGCGCCAGCCAGATAGAGGGCTATGGGAGAGCCTAAGCCCCCCGCGCCCACTATCAGTACTTTGGCTTGGGACAGTTTGCGTTGTCCTTCTGCACCTATTTCAGGCAGAAGGATTTGCCTGTCGTATCTGTTGTCCATAATTATAATTTACGGAGGTCGTGTGTCAGTTTGGCTGCGCAGAAGTTAGGACCGCACATGGTGCAGTATTCACCGTCTGTATGCCCAGCTTCTTCGAAGTATTTGAGAGCGAGTTCCGGATCGAGAGAGAGGTGGAACTGGTCGCGCCAGCGGAATTCGAATCGGGCCTTAGAGAGCGCATTGTCACGCACCTGAGCTCCAGGATGACCCTTTGCGAGGTCTGCTGCGTGGGCAGCAATCTTGTAGGTCACAACGCCAGTGCGCACATCATCTCTGTTAGGGAGTGCGATGTGCTCCTTTGGAGTGACGTAGCAGAGCATTGCAGTGCCGAGCCATGCTATCTGAGCGCCTCCGATGGCAGAGGTGATGTGGTCGTAGCCAGGAGCGATATCTGTGACGATAGGTCCGAGAGTGTAGAAAGGAGCCTCGTGGCAATGGTCAATCTGTCGCTCCATATTCTCGCGAATCTTGTGCATTGGCACGTGTCCTGGACCTTCGATGAATGCCTGTACGTTCTTGTCCCATGCACGGAGAACGAGTTCGCCCATAGTGTCGAGTTCGGCAAACTGAGCAGCGTCATTAGCGTCAGCGATGCAACCAGGACGGAGACCGTCGCCGAGTGAGAGGGCAACGTCATACTGAGCCACGATGTCGCAAATCTCGTCGAAATGCTCATAGAGGAAAGACTCCTGATCGTGGATGAGGCACCACTTTGACATGATGCTACCGCCACGGCTTACTATGCCGCAGAGGCGTGAGTCTGCGAGGTGTACGTTGTGGCGACGTATGCCAGCATGGATGGTGAAATAATCGACACCCTGCTCGCATTGCTCGATGAGAGTATCCTTATATACCTCCCATGAGAGGTCTTCCACTTTGCCATTGACCTTCTCAAGAGCCTGATAGATAGGCACTGTGCCTACAGGGACAGGGCAGTTGCGCACGATCCATTCGCGTGTCTCGTGGATATTGTCGCCAGTGGAGAGGTCCATGAGAGTGTCGCCACCCCATTTGCAGCTCCATACAGCCTTATCTACTTCTTCGTCGATGCTGGACGTAGTGGCAGAGTTTCCGATGTTGGTATTGATTTTTACGAGGAAGTTTCTTCCGATAATCATCGGTTCGCTCTCTGGGTGATTGATGTTAGCAGGGAGGACAGCTCTTCCGCTTGCTATCTCGCTTCTGACGAACTCCGGTGTGATATGAGTCTCGATGCCGAGCTGCTCGCAGTTCATGTTTTCACGAATAGCGACATACTCCATCTCAGGTGTGATGATACCAGCCTTAGCGTATGCCATCTGAGTGATAGCCTTTCCTGCCTTTGCGCGGCGTGGGAGCTGAATATGCTCAAATCGTAGGCTGTCGAGTGAGTGGTCAGCGAGGCGCATTTTGCCGTATTCGCTTGTCACTTCGCTGAGTTGCTCAGTGTCCTCACGGTCGATAATCCACTGCTGTCGGATTCTTGGTAAGCCTTTCTTGAGGTCGATTTCGATGTCAGGGTCGGAGAAAGGACCGCTGGTGTCGTAGATATAAACAGGCGCATTCGGCTCAGTATGCGGAATGCCCTTTTCATCCTTTGTTACGGTAGGGGTGAGGTTTACTTTAGTCATTCCTACCTTGATGAATGGGAAGAGAGAGCCTTGGATGTATGCTTTCTCTCTTTTTGCGTATGCTTTTTTGTCGTTTGGCATGTTTTTGTTTGTTCTTTTTTTTTGTGGGTCCAGCCAAGGACGGCTGGGGTGTTATTATGGGATGATTATTTTTTTTAAATGAAGAATGAAGAATGAAGAATGGCTGGCGCCGTTGGGATTCTTGCTTCTTTCTCTTGCTTATATCCGCCGGTGACGCGGCGGACACAGGGGCTCTTCTTAAATGAAGAATGAAGAATGGCTTGCGCCGTTGTGGCAACCAACTAACGTCAGCCGGTAACGCGGCTGACACAGTGGCGACTCAACACTCTTCTTACGAGAGGAAACGCAAGCGGAGAGCGTAATCTATCTTCCCCCAAGGGGGATAAGAGGGGGGCTATTCTTTAGTTAAGGAAGGCGGTGAGAGGGCTGCTTGCTTCAGCGCAGTCGGCTACAGCACCGAGACCTGCTTCGTAAGCCTGACGACCAGCTATGACAGCCTGACGGAAAGCGTCAGCCATCTGGACAGGGTCGCCTGCTACGGCGATGGCGGTGTTGACAAGGCAGCAGTCAGCGCCCATCTCCATTGCTTCGGCAGCGTGGCTTGGCGCACCGATACCAGCGTCAACGACTACAGGGACTGTGGCTTGCTCGATGATGATCTGGAGGAAGTCCTTCATGCGGAGACCTTTGTTTGTGCCGATAGGAGCAGCGAGTGGCATGACAGTGGCAGCGCCAGCCTCTTCGAGGTGCTTGCAGAGTGTAGGGTCAGCCTGACAGTAAGGGAGAACTACGAAGCCGAGCTTGACGAGTTGCTCAGTAGCCTTGAGGGTCTCTATAGAGTCAGGGAGGAGATAGCGTGGGTCAGGATGGATTTCGAGTTTGAGCCAGTTGGTGCCGAAAGCCTCGCGTGCCATCTGTGCTGCGAAGACAGCTTCCTCAGCGTTGCGCACTCCGCTGGTGTTAGGAAGGAGCTGGATGTTAGGATTTTGGGTGATGTGGGTGAGGAGGTCGTCGTGAGCGTCGTTGAGCTCGATGCGCTTCATTGCTACTGTGACCATCTCTGTCTGTGATGCCTTGATGGCTTCTGCCATGAGGGCGTTGTTGTTGAACTTACCAGTTCCTAAGAAGAGGCGAGAATTGAACTCTCTTCCTGCGATTGTCAGTTTTTTCATTGTTTTTTTATATATATTTTTTTCTGTTATTGTTATTGCTTTATTATATCCGCCGGTAATGCGGCGGACACAGGGGCTCCTTCTTAAATGAAGAATGATGAATGAAGAATGAAGAATGGGAGTTACTTTTTCTTCTTTTAGTGAAAAGTGAAGAGTGAAAAGTGAAAAATCGCGCTGACGCAATAGGGCGCTATTATGCATTATGCATTATGAATTATGCATTATGAATTATGCATTATGAATTATGCATTATCATTATCCTTTTCATCTCTTGGACTGGGTCTGGGGCATTGAGGACGGTGCCTGAGAGGGCAATGCCATTGACACCGGTTTGCATTATGGACGGGATGTCGTCGATGGTGATGCCTCCTATGGCAACAATCGGGATGTCAATGCTTTGCGACTTCATCTTTGCTACGATGTCCTGGTAGCCTTTGAGACCGAGGATAGGGGAGAGACCCTTCTTTGTGGTGGTGAAACGGAATGGACCACAACCGATGTAATTGGCAGAGGAACGATAGTGGGAGAGGACATCTTCGAATGTGTTTGCCGTGCCACCGATGATGTAATCGTTGCCGAGGATGCGTCTGGCTTCGGCTATTGGCATATCGTTCTTACCGAGATGAACACCATCGGCGCCACACTCACGTACGAGTTCGACATGGTCGTCGATGATGAATGTGGCTTGATATTGGTCGCATAGTTTTCTTGCTTGGTGGGCATTGCGGAGAAATTCTTCCTCTGAGGCATCCTTCATCCTCAGTTGCACCCATTTGCAACCGCCATCGAGGGCTAATCTTATGCTGTCAAGATAAGAGTACTTATCATTGAAATGCGAAATGAATTGTATCATCTTGTATTGTCGTTGGGATGCTTTATCCGCCACATGCGGCTTTGATGATTACGATGTTAGCTCCTTCGTGGAGTGGGGTGGATTCCCATTCTGCTTTAGGAATCATCTTATTGTCGATGGCTGCTGCTATGCCTTTCTCTGGGAGACCTGCTTCTGCTATTAGGGCTGAGAGGGTGGTGGCTTGGGTCTCTTTGGGGGTGTTGTTGATTTGGATTTTCATTTCTTTCTTTTTTTATTTATATCCGCCGGTGACGCGGCGGACACAGTGGCTATTCTTAAATGAAGAATGTAGAATGAAGAATGAAGAATGGCTGACGCCGTTGGGGCTTCTTCTTTCTTTAGTGAAAAGTGAAAAATCGCGCTGATGCGGTTGCGGACACGGGGGATTATCGGAAGAAGTGATTGACGGGGCCGTGGCCTTTGCCTATGTCGTAATCGGCGCCTGCTATGATGGCTTGGCTGATGTATTCCTTTGCCCCTTTGGCTGATTGCTGGAGGGTGTTGCCTTGCGCTAAAAGGGTGGCGAAGGCGGATGACATGGTGCAACCGGTGCCGTGGGTGTTGCGGGTGTGAACACGGACGGAAGGGAGAAGGGTCAGCTCGTCTTGCTCAGCATCGTAGAAATAATCTACGAGATTGTCCTCGGTGAGGTGGCCCGCCTTGAGGAGCACGGAGGTGTGATAGCGTTGGGATAATGCTTTGACGGCTTGTGGCATATCCTCTTGCAGGGTGATAGCATTGCCATCAAGGAGAATCTCTGCCTCTGGGATGTTCGGGGTGATGACCCTGGTGAGCGGGATTAGTTCGGTCTGGAGAGCAGAGATGGCGGTTTCCTCGATGAGGCGGTGACCGCTTGTGGAGACCATCACTGGGTCGAGGACCACGTTTCTGATGTCGTATTCCTTGATGAGGCGTGCTATGAGATGCACTATTTCGGCTGATTGCAGCATTCCAATCTTGATGGCTTTGGCACCTATGTCGTCGAGGACAGCCCTGATTTGTCCCTCCACTATGTCGGCAGGGACAGGATGGACTGCTGTGACGCCTACGGTATTCTGCACTGTAACAGCCGTAATAGCGCTTGCGGCGTAGCCTCCGAGGGCGGAGATAGCTTTGATGTCGGCTTGTATTCCGGCACCTCCCGAGCAGTCGCTTCCTGCTATGGTCAGTACGGTATTGTAATGTTTCATAAGCTCTTATGTTGGGAAAAAGATATGGAATCAACATTAGAGCACCTTCAATGTGTGGAAACAAAAAAAGGTCATGATTGGAACATCATGACCTTGATTATCTTATTGTTTGCTTTTTTGCTTGAAAAATCACCGACTCAATCCCTCCGGCAGTATTAACTGTATCAGGTATGAAGGTATGATCTCAGCCTCACATTGAGGCACCCTTTTGATGTTCGACGATGCAAAAGTACTCATTTCCTTTATTATATGCAAATAATTGGCGGGATTTTTTTAAAATGAAGAATGAAGAATGAAGAATGAAGAATCGCGCTGACGCGGTTGCGGTATCTAACTGACGTCAGCCGGTAACGCGGCTGACACAGTGGCGACTCAACACTCTCCTTACGAGAGAAAACGCAAGCCGGAGAACGTATCTGGCCTCCCCCTCACAGGGGGATAAGAGGGGGTCTTTGGGGTCTTTGGGGTCTTCTATTAGTCTCTTTAATGCGCCTCCAGCCAGTTGAGACCAAAGCCGCAATCAGCAATTAGAGGAACTTTCAGAGCAGCAGCATTTTGCATCTCTTCGAGCACTAATTGTTTCACGTGAAACCTCTCTTCAGGAACCACGGAGAAGTTGAGTTCGTCATGCACCTGAAGTATCATTTTCGACTTCAATCCCTCTGCCTTGAAGCGCTGGTAGATGCGCACCATAGCAATCTTGATGATGTCTGCCGCGGTGCCCTGGATAGGTGCATTGATGGCATTTCGCTCTGCTATGGCGCGGACGGTGCCGTTGCGCGACGTGATGTCTGGCAGGTAGCGGCGACGATGATACAAGGTCTCAGCGTAGCCCTTCTCGGCTGCCGTCTTCTTGCTTTCCTCCATAAAGGTGTGTACGCCAGGGAAAGTGGCGAAGTAACCGTCTATCAATGCTTTAGCTTCGCCGCGGTCAATGCCCATATTCTGTGCCAGACCAAAGACCGATATGCCATAGATGATTCCGAAATTAGCTCGCTTTGCCTTCGATCTCTCTTCCTTTGTCACCTCGCTTATTGGCTTATGGAAAATCTTAGCCGATGTGGCAGCATGGATATCAGCGTTGGAAGTGAAGGCTTCTATCATGTTTTCATCGCCTGACATGGAAGCCATCACGCGCAGTTCGATTTGCGAATAGTCGGCAGAGAAGAATATCTCGCCCTCATCAGGGATGATGGTCTTGCGGATTTCCTTTCCGTCCTCACTGTTGACAGGGATATTCTGGAGGTTAGGATCCGAACTGGAGAGGCGTCCCGTAGTGGTGACACACTGATTGAAGGACGTATGGATGTGTCCTGTTCTTGGATTGATAAGTTTTGGAAGCGCATCTACGTAAGTGCCAATGAGTTTCTTCAGACCGCGATGGGCAAGTATCTTCTCCACGATAGGATGCTTGGAGCTAAGTGATTGCAGCACTTCCTCCGACGTCTGATACTGTCCGGTCTTGGTCTTTTTAGCCTTTTCCACAATCTTGAGTTTGCCGAAAAGAATCTCGCCCACCTGCCTTGGCGAAGCAATATTAAAGCTTTCACCTGCCAGTTGGTAGATTTCCTGTTCCAGTTCGGTCATGCGCTGTGTGAAAGTGGTGCGCACATCGTCCAGCGCCTTGGTGTCGAGACGCACGCCATTGCGCTCCATATCCGCAAGGACAGGGACGAGCGGCATCTCGATTTCGTGGAACAGTTCCTCGGCGCCGACCTCCTTCAGTTTTGGTTCGAGCACGTTCTTGAGTCGCAGAGTGATGTCGGCATCCTCGGCAGCGTATTGATACACCTCAGATGGAGCGAGGCTTCGCATTGACTTTTGCCCTGCACCCTTCGGTCCGATGAGTTGCTCGATGTGGATGGTCTGATAGTGGAGTAGTGACTCCGCCATAGAGTCCATGTTGTTCTCACGACCTGGATTGATGAGGTAGTGGGCAATCATGGTGTCCCAAAGCGGTACTTTCACTTCGATGCCATAATTCTTCAGCACCTGGATGTCATACTTCACATTTTGCCCTACTTTGATGATTTCGGGGCTTTCATATACCTTTTTGAATATGTTAACATATTTTTCGGCTTGTTCACGTTCTGCCGGAACAGCGACATACCAAGCCTCTTTTTCCTCGCAAGCGAAGCTCAAACCCACCAATTCCGCGTCGATAGCGCAGACAGAAGTGGTCTCTGTGTCAAAACTGACGATTTGCTTTGTAACTAAAAGTTCGGATAAACGCTTCGCATCTTCCTCTGTTTCAATCAAATGATACTTTGCGCCCGATGTCTGAAACGTATCAAGAGCGGGATTTTCAAACAAATCTTGCCCGTCGGTCGGATTTTCTGCAAACAAATCAAGTTGTAAATTAACGCTTTTTTGCTTTTGAACAGGTTTTTTCAGAATTCTGTCAGCAAGGCTCTTAAATTCCAATTCGGTGAAGATTTCTCTCAGTCGGGCTTCGTCTGGCTCATTGACCTTCATTTCTTCAAAAGTGAAAGTGACAGGAACATCCTGGCGGATGGTGGCAAGATACTTTGACATCTTGATGTCTTCCACCGCGCCTTCCACTTTTTCCTTCATCTTTCCTTTCAACTGATCGGTGGAGGAGAGTAGGCTGTCGATGCTTCCGAATTGGTTTATCAGTTTGGCGGCAGTCTTCTCTCCCACGCCAGGACAGCCGGGGAAGTTATCAGCCGAGTCGCCCATCAGTCCGAGAAGGTCGATGACTTGCGCAGTGGAAGTGATGCCATATTTCTCGCATACCTCCTTCGGGCCCATGACTTCGTAGCCGCCTCCGTGTCGAGGGCGATACATCTTGACGTGGTCGGTGACGAGCTGAGCGTAGTCCTTGTCGTGCGTCACCATGAATGTGTCGATGCCTTCGAGGTCGGCTTTGTGGGCTATGGTGCCGATGATGTCGTCCGCCTCAAATCCATCCACCTGCAGGATAGGGATATGATAGGCAGCGAGGATATCCTTGATGATAGGCACAGCCAGTCTGATGTCCTCAGGAGTCTCCTCACGTTGCGCTTTATAAGCAGGGAAAGCCTCGTGTCGGAACGTCTTTCCGTGGTCGAAAGCGACGGCGAGATGAGTTGGTTTTTCCTTGGTCAGTACCTCGTTGAGCGTATTGCAGAAGCCCATTATCGTGCTCGTATTCATTCCTTTGGAATTGATGCGAGGTGCTTTGATGAAGGCATAGTAACTGCGGTATATCAGCGCGTATGCGTCGATGAGAAAGAGTTTGTCCATTAGTTGTTGTGATTTGATTTTATGATATGTAGGTGCAAATATACAAATTAAATATTAAATTATCGACTATCTTAATGTGAAACCGAAATTTTTTTCTTAATTTTGCAACGAAAAATGCAAATATAAGTATAGTAATGGATTATCTATCACATATCAGAAAACCTATAGAAAAGGAGCTGGAGGACTTTATTTCCCTCTTCAATGACTCCCTTTCGCATACCGACGGAATGCTTGAGACTGTGCTCAATCATATTCGCCAGCGTGCTGGAAAGCGTATGCGTCCGATGCTTATCCTGCTGATGGCAAAATGCTTTGGCGAGGTGAATGCCTCCACCCAGCATTCGGCAGTAGGACTTGAGTTGCTGCATACTGCCAGTCTCGTGCACGATGACGTAGTGGATGAGTCGGAAGAGCGTCGCGGACAGCAGTCTGTCAATGCGCTCTACGATAATAAAGTGGCAGTGCTCGTGGGTGATTATATCCTCTCCACCGCTCTTCTCAATGTGTCGCAGACGGGTAATAACCGCATCGTCAGTTACCTCGCGCGTCTTGGTCAGACATTGGCAAACGGCGAGATACTGCAGCTCACCAGCAATGGGGGTGAGAACATCTCCGAGGAGACTTATTACGACGTGATAAAGCAGAAGACGGCAGCTCTCTTTGAGGCGTGCTGTGCTATGGGAGCGCTGAGTTCCGGAGCATCAGAAGAGGAAGTGAAAGCCGCGTCTTTGTTTGGTCAAACCCTCGGAATCATCTTCCAAATACGTGATGATATCTTCGATTATTACGACTCTCAGGAGATAGGAAAGCCTACCGGAAACGACATGGCGGAGGGTAAGCTCACCCTTCCTGTCATCCACTGCGTGCTGACTTCCGGCAATGCTGAGATGCTTGCCATAGCGCATAAGGTGAAGGCTCACAGCGTCACCAAGGAAGAGATAGCCCGACTCGTGGCTTTCACTAAGGAAAATGGCGGTATAGAGTATGCTCAAAGCGTTATGGAACGCATGAGTGAGGAGTGTATGTCTTTCGTCAGAAATAGGGTAGAGGATGCCTCTATCGCTGATGCCCTTGGGGCTTATGTGGATTATGTGATTGGGAGAAAACTGTAATAAGACCCCCTCTTATCCCCCTGTGAGGGGGAGGCTATATAGGGAAAGGCTACTTAGGAGACCCCCTCTTATCCCCCTGTGAGGGGGAGGCTATATACGGACAGGCTACATGGTTTTTACTAATTGAGAAAAGAAATCTCAAGAAAGAAACATCAAGCCGTAGAACGTAACCAGCCTCCCCCTCACAGGGGGATAAGAGGGGGTCTTCTTTTCATTTTTTTAGAAGAACTTCACTTCCTCTCCCTGTATCTCAGAGAGCAGGAGATTGGCGAGGCGTGAAGTGCCGAGGCGGAACCACTTATTGGTGAGCCATTTCTCGCCCAGCACCTCCTTTACGATGGTGTAATAAGTGATGGCGTCCATGACAGTATTGATGCCGCCAGCAGGCTTGAAACCTATCTGGATGCCTGTCTCGTCATAGTATTCCTTGATAGCCTGACACATCACGTAAGCAGCCTCTGGAGTGGCGCTGATCTTCTCCTTACCAGTGGATGTCTTGATATAGTCAGCACCAGCGTACATAGAGAGGATAGAAGCCTTCTTGATGTTGCTTGCAGTCTTGATGTCGCCGGTCTCCAATATCACCTTCATGGCAACGTCCTTGCCACAGGCATTCTTCAGCTCGCAGATGTCCTCACACATACCCTCGTAATCGCCGCTGAGGAACTTGCCCACTGGCATTACGATGTCTATTTCAGTAGCGCCATCCTTCACGGCGAGGGATGTCTCTGCCACCTTTACTTCGATGCGAGCTTGCGAACTTGGGAATGAGCCGGATACGCAAGCTATCTCTACACCCTCCACCTCAAGGGTGTCCTTTACTATCTCGGCGAAGCATGGATAGACGCAGATAGTAGCCACGTGAGGCATATCAGGATATTCATTGTCGAATGCGTTTATGCGCTCTGTGAAAGCCATCACTGAAGTATCGCTGTCCTCGGTCTTGAGGGTGGTCAGTTCGATGCTGCCAAAGAGGAATTTCTTTACTTCGAGGGTGTCGTTTTCTGCTACTTTATTTGCGATGATGTCGCGCACGGCAGCCTTTACTGCAGCGTCGTCGAGCTCTACATTGTACTTTGACAATGCCTGTTCGTATTTACTCAGTTCTTTTACTTCCATAATATTTAAGTTGTTATTTTATAATGCTATTTTGCAAAAGTAATAAACTATTTCCAATTACCTGCCTTTTTCTTCCCCTTTTTTTGTTTTTTTATTGTTTTGCTGGTCGGAATATCAATACTTTTGGTATAAAATATCAATATATCTTTTTATAAAATATCAACAAATAAAAATATATAAAGACATAAAAAAAGGCAATACTCTTGTTGATTATCATCGAGGAAACACATATAGTATTATATTTATATATTTTTATTTATTGATATTTTATAAAAAACTCACTCCCTATTCTTGGAGTCGATGATGATGGTGACGGGGCCGTCATTGAGCAGTTCTACCTTCATGTCAGCGCCAAATTCGCCCGTGCCTACCTCCTTGCCTATGGCGGTGCTCAACTGCTGGCAGAAAGCCTCGTAGAGCGGGATGCTGATGTCGTGCGTGGCGGCACGAAACCAGGAAGGTCTGTTTCCCTTCTTGCAAGAGGCGAAGAGCGTGAATTGAGACACTACCAATGCTTCGCCATCTATGTCGCCCAGGGCGAGGTTCATGACGCCATTTTCATCGTCGAAGATACGCATCTTGGCTGTCTTGCCTACAAGCCATTCCACGTCCTCCTGCGTGTCTGCATTTTCTATACCTACAAGGATAAGCATTCCTTGTCCAATCTTTGACTTCACAGTGCCTTCTATGGTCACTGAAGCGTGCTTTACTCTTTGTATTACTAAGCGCATTTCTTATGTTGTTATTGTTGTTATTGCTATTGTTATTGCTATTGTTATTGCTATTGTCATCTCCGCATGATTAACATATCCGCCGGTAACGCGGCGGACACGGTGGCGGCTTCTTAAAATGAAGAATGTTCAAAATGAAGAATGAAGAATGGGAGTTAGTCTTGTTCTCTTGAGTATGGCTCTATGAGAAGCCGCAAGCCAAAGAACGTAATCCGAATTCTTCATTCTTCATTCTACATTCTTCATTTAATAACCGCGTCAGCGCGATTTTTCACTTTTCACTATTCACTATTCACTTTTCACTAAAGCAAGAAAAACGTAACTCCCATTCTTCATTCTTCATTCTTCATTCTTCATTTAGACTATTCTTCATTAAAATTCCCCTGGAAATGCCGAAAAACGAAGCCTCCCTTGCTTTCTCCTACCGCATCGGACAATTCCTCCAGCGTGGCCTCTTTGATACGTCTGACGCTCTTGAAATGCTTGAGGAGGGCATCCTTTGTCTTCGGACCAATGCCTTTGATGTCGTCCAGTTCGGAGTGAAGGGCATGCTTGGAGCGCTTATTGCGATGGAAGGAGATGGCGAAGCGGTGTACCTCATCCTGCAACTGTGTAAGAACGTGAAAAAGCTCCGATGTGGGCTTTATCTGAATGGTGACGGGGTGACGACCCATCAGCGGGTTGTTCGGGTCCTGGAGGGGGATAAAAAGCAGTTCGTTGGTGCGGTGCTTGTCGTCCTTGGCAAGGCCCGCGATAGGGATGGAGAGACCTAAGTCTTCCTCTATCACCTTGCGCACGCAGTTCATCTGACCTATGCCTCCATCGCAGACTATCAGGTCGGGGAAGGAAGAACTGGAAGCCCCACTCAACTCCCCCTTGGGGGAGCTTTCTTTGGTTACGTTTTGCTCCATTTGGGTGCTTGTCATATATTCCTCTGAGGTCGCTTCTGTGGTTGCTTTCTCGGCTTCTTTTGCCTCTTGCATGAGTCTGCTGTATCGACGATAGACGACTTCCTGCATGCTGGCGTAATCGTCCGGTCCTACTACTGTCTTGATATTGTACGTGCGATAGTCCTTTTTCGACGGTTTCATGCCCTTGAAGACCACGCAGCCTGCTACGGCATCGGCACCAGATATGTTGGAGTTGTCGAAGGCTTCGATGTGGTACGGCAGTTTCGGCAGACCGAGTTTCTCCTGCAGTTCCTTCATCAGTCGGACGGATTTCTGCTCCGGATTGAGCTTGTCCGACTGCTTCAGGCGGTCGATGCGGTACTGTTTGCAGTTCATGATGGATAATTCCAGCAGATGCTTCTTATCGCCTCTCTGTGGCACGAAAAACGAAGCGTCGGGCACCGTCCATTCCATCTCGAATGGCACGATGATTTCCTTGGCGGTGGAATGGAAGCGCTCGCGTATTTCCAGGACTGCCTGAAGGAGCAGTTCGGCATCCGATTCCTGCAGTTTTCGCTTGTATTCGTAGGTGAAGCTCTGGTTTATTGCGCCATTCTTCACGTGCATATAGTTGATGTACGCATTGGCGCGGTTTTCATCGTCGTCGATAGTGAAGACATCGACGTCATCGATGGTGAAGCTGACCACCTCGCTCTTGGCGCAGAATTGCTCGATAAGGAGGTATTTCTGCTTCAGTTCTTCGGCTTCCTCAAACTTCAGTTCCTCCGCCTTTTTCAGCATCTCGTCGTAGATGATGGCGGAGAGATGGCGCGTGTTGCCGCGCAATATCTCGCGTGCCGAACGGATATTCTCCAGATAATCTTCGTAGCTTTGCTTTCCGGCGCATGGTGCTCCGCAGTTGCCGAGATGGTATTTCAGGCACGGCTTGTATTTCCCGCTTGCTATATTGTCGCGATTGAGCGGAAGATTGCAGGTGCGCGGGTGGTAGAGCTTGCGTATAAGGTCGAGGATGGTGTACATGGAGGCGAGGTGAGAGTATGGGCCGTAATAGGAGCCAGTGACCTTATTTATTCGCCTTGTCTGGAAGATTCGTGGGAATAGCTCGTTTGTTATTACGATGCTTGGGTATGTCTTTCCGTCCTTTAGTAGGATGTTGTATTTTGGGTTGTATTTTTTGATGAGGGCGTTCTCGAGGAGTAGTGCGTCCTCTTCAGTATTTACTACGGTGTATGTGATGTCTTGAATCTTCGAAACGAGCACTTTTGTCTTGAATCTATCCACCTCTTTGTGGAAGTAGGAAGAGACCCTTTTCTTGAGGTTTTTCGCCTTTCCTACGTATATGATTACTCCGTCCGCATCGTAGTATTGGTACGATCCGGGCTTCTCTGGCATGGCGAGTACTATCTGCTTTAGTCTCTCTATGCGTGCTTTGTTATCTTCTTGGGTCTTGTTCATGTTCCACGTGAAACAAATTTGTCTTTATTTATTCAAAATCAGCGAATTATCAACCGCGTTAAAGTAATGCTTTAAGTGCAAAACATTGCGGTTTTATCGGGGGAGATGTAAATGAAGAATGTTCTAAATGAAGAATGTTCTAAATGAAGAATGAAGAATGGCTGGCGCCGTTGTGACTCAACAATCTTCTTGCGAGAGGAAACGCAAGCCGGAGAACGTATCTGGCCTCCCCCTCACAGGGGGATAAGAGGGGGTCTTTTGGACTTGTTTTGCGCCTGTTTGTAAAAGCATAGATATTGCGTGGTAATAGCTATGCTTTTAGAGGGTAATAGCTATGCTTTTGCATTGCAATAACTATGCTATTGGAATGGGGTCGTTTTAACCCAAATCGGTCATTAGATCCTAAACAGATTTTGTTTTATTGTCGAGCAGATTGGCTGTATTTGTAACGCAGGCGTAGCGGGCTACGTCAAGTTACAAAGACAGGCAAGATGCCGACAAGAAAATAAAAGATGTTAGGAAACAACACAATAGCAAGAATTTTTGAACATTGTGGTCTAATGACCGATTTGGGTTTAATACGAAGAAACGGTGCTTTCTTGGGAGAAAGCACCGCTTATTTCGATTACACTACGAGAAGGGATGTGATTTCAGAACCTGTCTCCTTTAGCACTCCGCGACCGTTGAGACCATCGATGGTGAGTTCGATGATGCAACTGATGTAAATTTTCTTCGGATTAAACGATTTCACGAGGTTGTAGGCGGCGAGCATACTTCCGCCTGTGGCAAGGAGGTCGTCATGGATGAGCACGACGTCATCAGAACTGATAGCATCCTTGAGCATCGCGATTTTATCGGTGCCGTATTCCTTCTTGTATTCGTATTCTATCACTTCGCCTGGCAGTTTGCCTGGCTTGCGTGCCATTACGAAACCAGTATTGAGCTCGCTGGCAATGATAGGGCCGAGCAGGAATCCGCGGCTTTCGAGGCCTACCACCTTTGTGATGCCTTTGCCTTTGTAGAGCTCCACCATCTCATCGCGCATGATGTGGAGACACTCGGGATTGTCGAATAGGGTGGCGATGTCCTGGAATTGGATTCCTGGAATCGGGAAGTCTGGAACTACTCTCAGATGCTTCTTTAGAATTGGGTTATTCATGTTGATATGGTTTTTGTTGATATTGTTTCACGTGGAACAGACGGTTTTGAATCTAATTCATAATTCATAATTCATAATTCATAATTATTTTTGCTGGAGATATTCTTTTGGCATTATGCATTATGAATTACGCATTATGAATTACGCATTATGAATTACGCATTATGAATTACGCATTATGAATTA